>OJDQ01000035.1_pt1 | contig 71511 bp, 63 predicted proteins | sample 1592851 | NCBI WGS metagenome assembly OJDQ01 (sample SAMN05416774, study PRJEB24817) | seawater metagenome | isolation source: Sea water | place: Canada:Atlantic | collected 2013-07 | reverse complement strand
TCGAGCCAGTGCACGCCACATCTTTTGAAATCGAATGAGATTATCGACCCCAAAATAGTCATCCCTGATGAAAGCCGAGATATTGTCGGTATAATTAAAAAAGTCCGAAAATCGCCCGGTTACCTGATTATATAAGCTAACTATCGTATCCCGTGTGTCCCGGTCGACATAAACGATTTTGTCGGCGTGGCGATCATAACGTTTATAGCGAATATCCTTATCGAAATTCAGAGCTGGCTTGGCGCCATCGTTATATTCAAATTCATCGTGACAAAACACGATATCGCTGGCCTCTTCGGTCAACTCAAGAGCATACCTTAGCCAACTTCTACCAGATTTAGGAAACGACACTACTATCCTTTTCGGCATTAACACTCATCCTTCTTATAGAGTCTGATCGGTCCCGCACCACCTGGATTATCAGACAAATGCTCAGAATGTAAGTGAAAACCCGACTCTCTGATGGCATTAATCAGCTCACAGTCCTGATAATGACTGGCGGGAGTGCGTAAAACGAACCACTTCGAGGCCCGGTTTAACAGTCCTTTTAAAGTCGCTATTCTATCAGGTTCTGGAATGTGTTGATGAACGGCCAGATATAATACCACGTCATATTGTTCTAACAGTTCATCACCATGCACCTGTAAAAATTGAGACCAGGGAGAGATACTTGCGCGGATAAACTTAGCCCTGGCGTCATCACTACTCAGTGCACGGGCCGTTAAAATCCGTCCACCATCCAGTTCAATACCATCTAATTGTTTACAGCCTTCCTGAAGCAGCAGGTGATCAATGTAGCCTTCTGCACAGCCGGCATCTAATATACTGGCGCCTTCAACCAGTGTTTTTAATATCGGCAGAACTTCTGTTCGTGTGCTGACAGGCCATTTACCAAACATGTTGAGCTCAGGAATGCGTAAGTAATGCTCGCGCCCGTCGTCGTATAATAATGACATGAAGTCGTCACAGAAGACGTCCCAGTTGTACTCCTGAATTTTGCTCCTCCCGGCTGCGGCCCGACGCAATGCCTGCTCAGGGTGCATAGCCACCTCTTCAATCGCTTCCATACAGGCTTGCGTTGAGAATTCTTCAAGCACCAACGCCGTTTGCTGGTGTTTGGCGAACGCGCGGGTGCCGGCGGTTGTGCAAATCAGCGGCACACCACAGGCCATGGCTTCTGCAGCTGTATTCGCCCAACCGGCAAACTCTTCCACGTGAACAACACAATGACATTGATGATAAAAAGCCGGCAGTTCAGACTCACTAAGCCGTCCTTTTTCAACAATCGCATTTCGCCGCAGTAATTCGTTGAAAGCGTCATTGCTCTTTATAGCTCCCTGAATATTACCCATTACATGTAACTCAGTATTGCTGTCGAGGTGTTGCATTACCGGCAATATTCTCTCTAGCGACTTTGTACTAATTCCAATCACAAATTTTGTCTGTGATCTAGGCGTAATGGCAGGATAAAAGTGAGCGCAATCTACAGCTCCTTCTATTACTTTAAACTTTTTGGCCAGAAAGTCAGTGTAACTCCCGTCATCCCAGTCTGCGTTATTAAAGAACACAGAGTCTGGCTTAAAAGAGCGATTTACCGCTATAAAGTTTTCCCGACGTGAGCGGTCGTTCAATACTGCCTGTATCCGGAGGCCGAACTGCTGGGATTGTTTTGTTTGCAGAGATTCAATAAAGTCATCGGAAAAGCCTGCGCCGGGGATCAGTGTTGCCCCCCAATTTCTCTTTCCTGCTTCACTTGGTGAAATTGTTTCAAAACCGCTTGGACACCAGTTCCCACTGTTATTTTCAAAACAAAAGCTTACCTCCACCCCACGCCTTCGCAATCGATGTCCCAAGCGTTCAAAGCGGCTTAACCCACCACAAACAATGTTTTGTTCTGCATACACTAAAAGGGTTCTGACACTGGTTGTTTTAGTCAGTGTTGGTTTCGAACACGGCTTTCTGAAGAAGGATATCTTCCCCACCGTTTCGATTGGTTCAGCTCCTGCGGCTATAAGTTCTTTAACAAATTCAGCCGACCCCAGGGTCTTACCGTGCAACTGTTTACTATCGTCAAAAGCAATGATCCCACCGTCAATAACGTGTGGATACCAGCTTTGATAATCTTCTCTGACTGAACCGTATCTGTGATCCCCATCAATAAACAACATACCGATAGGCTTGTCCCATCCCTTGGTAAGCACCGTCGATTCAAGATTGATCAAGTTGACATTTTGATAGGCACCGCTTTGAAGCATAAGCTGAAAAAAATCTTTTCTGTCATTCGGGCCAAAAGTGCCTCCGAGTTCACCGACAAATGCTTTGTGCGGGTCTATACAATATACAGGGGTTGGCGAGTCAGTTTGTACCGCTTGGACCCCATGGGCAAAAGCTAACGCAGACTTGCCCTTATAAGAACCGATCTCTACTATTACACCAACGGTAACATTTGCCGCATAAGCTGACAGGGCTCTGGCTTCATCAAGCGTTATACCACCTTTGTCATAGGGATAAGATGCCATCGTTTGTTCAATGGTTTTTGGCATTGTAATTCCTCTCCGTTACCACAGACAGTCTGATTTATTGTCGTTTGGGCGGGATTGCGCAGGTCAATTTTCCAACAGCAACTCTTCAGCAAAAATAATCGGTTTACTGGAATACTGGCATAGACAATCCATCACTTCTTCCTTCCTTCCGGTAACACCGACTAAGATGACATCGTGATCGGTATCCGCAATAGCGCCTGGTGGATTAAACACCAGTCCGTAGCGGTTAACTATAAGGCTTTCAGAGGCTGCATAATCAACCGCTAACACAATCGACTCCGATAATTGCCCAACCAGTACAGATGCTAATTCACTCGCCCCATATAAGATGACTCTTTTACCTTTACACCTATCGGCAATGTTTTTAATTTCATTAATCACATATTCCCGGTGTAAGGGACGAAAGTAGGCGACATTCAGCGCGTGGTAAAAAGATCTCAGTGAGCGGATTCTTGTTTCATCAACCTCTGCATCAGGAAAATCCAGCAACATTTTTTGCTGCCAACAAAAACCACAGTTGTTTGTTGAGGTCACAGCGTGATGTTCGAGTTCACTCTGGAATAATGCATTTTCCACTAAAGAACTCACTCCGCAGAACGCCATAAGAGACTGGCGAACTTCGATTTCATTTTGCCTGACGTCCTCGTATTGAATCAGTAACCTTGCGTAGGATTGCGGAAGAAAACGAACAATCGACGCCCAGTGCAAGTAAATTAATTGAGAGACATACTCATAATCAAACTTATCCCTTTTTACCAAAGAGCTCGCCGTTGAAAAAAAGTTTCTTTTTACCAATACGATCTTAATTTCAGAATCAATCGCAGAAAAAACATCTAACCAAAATGGCAGCAAAATACACATCCTGGGATCTTTAATGACAACTTTATTATTTTCACTCAAAAGCTCATGCAGATAATTACGGGCTGACTCACGCAACTCCTCGTAGATTGGGCTCTGTTTAAGTGTTGATAACTCCAGCCATACTAAAGAAAACCAGTAAAGCCCTAAGGATGATAATAACTTCTCGTTGATACCCACAATGAGTTCATCTTCCCAATAACCATTGGGATTATCTTTGCTTGGTTTCATAGGATACTTTCCGCAAGAAAAGCCGTTAGCTTCGATAAGGCTAGTGACTAAACTTGTTCCGGAACGGTGCATCCCAAGCACCAGGACTAACTGTTTTTCAGACATTAGGAAACTCCGAGAAAATAGCAATTACAAAGACATAATCCATATTGTTCAACACAGTGGTTTACAGTGTTAAAACATTGCCTCTGAACCGTAGCGCTTGCAAAGAAGCGCGCATTTCGTCGATATAGGCAAATGAACAAATCACAACGACATCAATATCCTCGAGCCACTCTTTTGTAAGGCTTTTCACCGGAACCCCGTTTTTTTCAGTACCTTGTTTGTCTTCGTCATTGTCAAAAATCACTGAAAATCGAATCTGAGGTGAGAAATCAAGCAGTAAGTACTCAGAAATATCGTTAAAGCCATACAATGCCACACTGTCATTGCAAGCTATACTGCTATCCAGCACATTATAAAGCTTGCTAATACGCTTAAATTTGTGGCGATTTTTAAACATTCTTCTGAACGACCTTGAAATATTTTCCAGGCTATCAGGTATTTCCAAACGTTTTATTTCCTTTAATATGGCTTTCTTTTCCATTAAAGCGACTTTGTAGCTATCCTGATTATGCCATCTGGTAGACTGAACATGAGCTCTGAAAAAATTGAGAGGCTGATTAACGTAAGCGATCGCAGAATTTGACAGCACCCTGACATAGCACATCCAGTCGCCACAATATTTCATTGTACTTTTCTGCAAGGCAGCTTTCAGATTGTTCTTCTTAAACAGAACTGCGCTCACATTGGGTATTACATTTTTGAACACTAAATGTTCGTTAATCAGTGTTTTGCCTTCCAGAACAAAGTTATTCTGCCAACGATTTTTATAGTCATCCGAACTGTAATCGTAGCGCATCAGAGGCGTGCCGGACTCGTCAATTATCATGGAATCACTGTATGCCATACTTATCTGCGGTGAGGATTCAAATTGTTGCAGAAGTACCTCCAGAAAATCATGCCGGGAAACATCGTCGCTTTCCGCGATCCACACATAGTCTCCCCTCGCCAAATGTACTCCTTTAATCCATTGATCGTTAACACAGCCGCCATTTTGAGCATTAAAGTCAGTTACTGAAACCCGCGACTCCTGTTTGGCAAACGCCTGTAAGACAGCCTGACTGTTATCCGGACTTGCATCGTCGAGCAAGATAATTTCAAAATCAGAAAACGATTGTTTCGAAATAGATTCGAGCCTGGCCGGCAGAAAGCGCGCATGATTATAGCAAGGCACAATGATCGATATTACAGGCGATGTAGACATAGCGAAGACTCCTGATTTACTCATCAACAACGGCAATAATGCTATCGGCCGGTACCTGTTTTTGTTGAAGTTGCCTGACTATTTCCTCAGCATAGGCAGAGGAGGCCACCACAATGCGTGCTTCATCAGATTGCGGGATTACCGATGCTACAGGGATCCCATTGAATGCATTCATCTTTGGAGACCGATCAATGAGTCCAGAGATATTCACTGCAGGTAAATTGGTTTGCAGGTAACACACTATTCTGCGCCCTTTTTGCCCGGCACCGTAAATATAAACATCAGAGGTTTTTGACTGAACAATCAGATCGATCAGCTGCCGGTCATGCTCGTCGATAAAGTGAATGAGTGGCGTTTCAGCATAACAGGTTTGCGCCTTAAACCGCCGGTACAGCTCTGTAAATGGATGGATGCAGGAAAACTGCCACGGCTTTTCCGCACCGTTGTAGTGAATGACTTTTGCGTTGTTAGCCCATTTTAGCTTCTGCAAACTGGCCTGCTGCACATTCCAGCCAAGGTCTAAAAATTCAACCTGATTTTTCAGCGCCAGGTTTAATATGTCCTGGTCGTTAAATTTATAGGTCTTGCCCGAATCAATCATTTCCATCGCGGCATTTGTGATGCCGTTTTGTCGCCAGGCAAATAAGTCTATCAACATCAGCCCGGCATTAAAGTAGCGATTTAACGGTAAGCCAAGTTCTCGCCAATAGTCAGTTTCAATGATCGATGAATCTTCAACCACTCCGGCAACGGCATTGCTTAAATTCACAGAAAACAAATCAGCAATGTCGGCATTCACGATCATGTCTGCATCCATAAAGAGTGCCAGCCCATTTACTGAATGCAGTAATTCAGGGACCAAGAGTCTGAAATAAGTCACCGTCGACATTCGATTGGCAAAGAACCGGCTAACCGGCATATTATCGAATCTCTGACTATCTATTTCGTAGTAGTTAATAGTATGCGCTTCGCCAGCCGCCTGGTTCAGCCTATGCTGGTTTTGTGCTGACAACTCCGCCGAACACACATGAAAACAAAATGTGTTTTGGGGATCTGTATTAATAACAATACTGCGAAGTAATGCTGCAAGATGAACAGCAAAATTATCATCAATACAAAAGACAATATTAAAGGGTTTCACCTGTTTCATTAATTACTCTTGTGGATATTGGACTGCAGCCACAGCCCGAACGAAACCATTATTGTCAGCATACATGTCTACTCTGAGAGCCTTCCGGGATTGATATGCTGTTAATATTTTCATTGTATGATGGCCCGTTGTTTCAACATCTGATGAAGCAATGAACAAATATATTCACGCTCCCCTCGGGCAGTGACCGTAGAACAATGTCCGTCCTGCACTCGTTTAACCTGATTAAATAACCGGTCCACCCAATATAATTCGTTATTCAATAAAAAGCCGAAGTTTGCAGGCGTATTCCCTTTTAGTGTTGCAGAGTGAAACAGGTATGCGAAAGGTCTTGTCTCATCAGCTAATGTTCGTCCCAGATGCGGATAGGTAACAGGTATACCTAGCAAATCAAAAAAAGTTGGAAACAGGTCGAAGTGACATGAATGTTCAATTACCGTGGATGCTAAATTAGGATGAGTCAGAAAAAAGGGAACTTGCATTTGAGGCAAAATAATGGAGTTGCTGTGGAAGCTATAGCCATACTCACCGAACGACTCACCATGGTCGCCAGTAAACACCAGTATCGTGTTAGACATATCCACTTTACTGGCCAAACGGTTTAAAAACTCATCAATGATGTAATCCGCTTCTTCCACGGCATTCATATATTGTGACTTTGCGTCCAGCCCTTTATGACGGTTAAACATCTCTTTATCAACCGTTTCATACGGCATGTGCGACTGATCATTAATAATGTGTAAGAAAAAAGGGCCGTTTTGAGCAGCTTCTGCGACTGGCTCTACCATATTCCATAAACGATAATCAGCTTTTAGTCCGTTGCCATTCATGTTGTCAGTGCCCCACACATGATCGAACCCTATGCGCCTGAGTAATTTGTGATAATCATACAAAGCAATATCAGCACTATCCAAAAACATGGTGGTATAGCCATGCTTTTTCAGGTGTTTAATGTGCTGGGGATCGACACCTGGAAAAAGGCTATCCTCTTTGTTGTATGGATTATTAGAATAGGCCCCTGTATACATTTGATTAGTCGATACTGTCGTGTTTGGACATAGACAAAAGTGTTTTTGTCCCCGCCAGGTGTGAGCATTGAACCTTTCTTTTAAGCGTGAGCGGATCCCTTCTTTATGTTCTTCCTCAAGGTAATTCCCCAATGACTCGACAGTAACCAGAATAATATTAGCGCCCTGACAAATCCCACTTAGCTTGCTGGATTGAGCTAGCTCACTCGAAGGCCTCACAAAGGGTTGATGTCTTTTATCCAGCACTACATTTTCGTTGCCCGTAAATCGATCGTCTAACACAATATTGGTCAACAGGCTGGGAGCAGTAAAAAACTGAGAAGCCGGATTGAAAAGAACCTGCCAGCCACGCAATGCCAAAGTTGCGCAAAGAATAACGCCAGCAACCATTATAAAATTGCCTGCCGTTTCATCAGAAACCGAATCCAATGGCAATGAAAGGCCATATAAAACGAGCACCTGAACGCCCCCCCATGAGAGCGGAATCAATATAATCCAGGGAGCTTGTCTGACTAGCTCGAAAAGGTGAGGCACACCTTTGGCAATCCCTTTACGGCCAGTAAAAAACCAGGCAAGCGTCTGACGATTAACCTCAATACGATATTGAACAAATAACAACGCGTCCAACCACACCAACACACCGTAAAGGAAAAGGACGGTGCAGATAAACATTCTGAAGGCTAACCAGGGCACCATCACCAGGGCACAACTCACTGCCAGTGATGACAGGATAAGTATCTGTATATCATTGACATTGAGCACCTTCGACAAAGCCCCCCGACGGGCACGTACTTTTTTATTGAGTACAAGAAGACTGCTCGCTGACACGAAATAGAAGATGAACCCAGCACTAATGCCGAATATGCCCGATAATGGTAGCAAACTACGATTCTCCGCGATAACTGCTCAACAAATTAACATAACGCAACAGGCGCTAAAACTAACAAGCCCCCAGGCGGACTAGCAGTGCCTACTCGTGTTATCGACGGTTTCGCGAAAAACTCAAGTAGTGCCTCGTTGTTCTTTCAGTTGAAAACGGGTTGCCGCTAGTTGTCGTTTTATAGGCACGGCTATAAGGCGCATAGGTAAGAATATATTCCCACGGTGTCTGGCCTACTCCCTGCTTCAGGCTTAATTATAACTCCCGCCAGCTTTACCCGCGTCGTAGGTCAGGTAAATGGACTCCAGTACATCGTTACAGATTTCAGCCTCCAGCAATGTATCCGCCGTTAGGTTTGCCACAGAAAACAGCCCTGCTCTGTTACCAGCCATATCTGTCAAATTCAAACGCAAGTCATTATCGGATGCAAAGACAAGGTATTCGCCGAAATCCAGATAATGACTATAGTCTTGCGTGTTAGTAACCACTTTATAGTAAAAGTTTGTCATGACTGTCTTATGATGGGCACTTGCTCTGACTTTAACCTTTGGTACAACGACTCTGCTGTAATCCGCCTGGAAATTATATTTTAACGCAACGTAGGGCATGCGTTCTTCCACCCAATATGCAGCGCTTCCCTCAACTATCTGCCGCAGGCCATCAGGACCATAAACAAAATCCGGATGAACAACGATACTGCAGGAAAAACGCAAACCGGAAAAATCCAGTTCAGACACATTTTCACTGAACCAAAAAACATGACCTTGTGTGAGCGAACTGGCATTTAAGACATCAATTAAGTGGTCAACCTGCTTTTGACTATTGACCAAAAAAGCAAATCGGATGGCTTCGTCTCCAACTAACTGCAGAGTCTCTAAACTATCTGGCTCAAGTACTTTGATCTCGATAACGTCTTTAGTGAAGAAACGTTCCTTGAACTGATTAAATATGTGCTCTTGATGAATATTGGTGAGGTAAACAGTCTTTGCACTGAAACGCTTTAGGTGAGCCACTTGCCTGATGTCTCCAAATGACTCGGAAGTATCGAAATTGACATCTAAATGATGGACCAATTCTTTTACTTCGGCCAGAAAAGCTGACCACTGCTGCAAAACCCCTTCGGCATAATTCAGTAAAGTCTCTTCCTGTTTTATATTCTCGCATTTGCTGAGCAGTACATTGCAGTAATTCATACTTCCATAGAGGAGGTAGAACAACAATGACGAACCATTTTTATAGGATTCAAAGATAGTGTTCTTTTGCTTTTCTATTAGCGTATTGACCTCTTCGACAGACACTATCGGCTCATTGATCAGGGCTAGCAGATGATCCAATTCCGCTAACAGAATATCCTGTCGGTATCTCGCAGCAAACTGCGCTATGTAATGCCTGTGGTTAGCAACGGGCTTAAACACGTTACGTTTAATTACCTCCACCACAGTTGAGGCATCTTCTTCTGTACTGACCAATAAAACGTCGTCGCATTTTAGCGGTAATGTATCTTTGATCTTTGCACCATTGCTGCAGTTAAAACAGTCTAACGACTTATTCGATAGTGTTTGCTCCAGAATATCTTTAGATACTTTAAATTCATGCTTGGTAAAAACAGTCTTTTCAAAATTACCCGGTACAACAATAGAGGTATTATTTTTCTCACTGTAATCGTACATCTCCTCGCCATCACTCTCATAATAGCCGGACTGAATGGAATGATGTTTTTTACGATCAGTAAATCCAAGATCAACACCAAACAAGTAGATCTGGTTAAAGCCTATCTTAATGAATAGATTCAACGCAAAATTCGATACTGTCGGGAAGGCATAATCCAGCTCTTCGTATGCAGCACGACCAATAATGTTAAGAGATGATACGGTCGATGATTCACCGGATTTAAAAGCGACGAAAACCTCTTTGAATAAATCGCAGGTATCGGGATGTATTCCATTACAACTAAGAAGACTGACGCGTTTTAAAAAGTCAAAATCAGCAATGCGACTAACCCAATCGAAGGTGGAGCGATTTTGCTCAATTTCAGCATGAAAATCAGGAATAATACCATTCTTATATAAAGGCATCAGTGCAGTACCACATGACACAACTATCGCTCTCCCCTGCCATTCCTTGATGGTAGCAAGACAATCATCCAGAGATGGGCCATTTCCTATCAGAAAGACTGGGGTCTCCTTTTGCTTCAAGCTTAACTTTTTAGCAGGGTTAGCTTCTAACAGCGGATAGCCACGGTTGATCGTTTCAATGGTGTGAGAAATACCATACAGCGCATGATCAAAATACTCACCCATCGAAATGACAATTTGCAGTTGCTCCCGAAGTTGAGCCAGGGCGTGTACTAAATGCGCATTGTAGTAAGCCTGATAGAAATAGGTACTTGCCAGAATGTAGGGACCTATTGAGTAAAACTGGGCCAGTAAGTCTCTGAACAAATGCGAACCATCGTCACCAATATTGATATATATCCGGCAATTATCTTTGTCTGCCTGGTTCAGAATAGAATGCCAATCAATGGCATATAAGGAGGCATAGAAAAAGTCGCGGTTAGGCTCACACAGGAATAATTTTTCCACACGGCGTTGTTTAAAAAGCGCCTCGACCTGATAACCAAGCCCGATACCGAACATAATCAAAGATTTTACGGTTGCTGGCAACTGGCCTGCTTCCTCCGCAATGTCGTTAAGCAGCGATTCGGTTTTCTCCACAAACTGATAGTGTTTGTATCGTTTAAGCTTAGTACCGGTATAGCCCAGAACAAGACCGTCTTTTTGTGGGAACCGTTTAAAGTGGTTAAAACTTTCATCAGCATCCTGCCTGGGAGCCTTTCCTCCGAAGGGGGCCAAAGATTGTTTCTGAATAAGGTTTATCTCGTCATGCTCGTTTCTTACTGGCAGCCAGTCAGTCGGACAATACGCCGCAAACTCTTTATAGATATCTGGAAAGTATTTTTTAAATGCAGATAGATTGCGGTTAAACAACGTGTCTGATTTATCAACGGAGTGCACCATTTCCAGTTCGATACTGCCTGACCACACCGGCAAAAAGAGATTTGGATTGCTATTCGGAGTTAAATCAAATCCGTCCCTAGACAATTGAGACCAGGATTTGTCTCTTAAACCAACCTCCAAACGATCAAAAATTGCATGGTTATAGTGCTTGTAGTAATAAAAGCCATCAACGTTAACATGTTGGGTCAGTTCGGTAATATTCTCAATAAGATCCCGTCCATCCTTTTCAAGGAGTAAAAATACAGCTGTCCCTTTGGCCTCCATCGTTTGCAACAAACGTTGCCAATCGAGCGCAAGGACAGAACACTGAAAATACTGGCGCTCTGGCTCATAAATGATCAGGTGACTGATGTTATGATGTTTTACCAGTTGCTCAATGTGGTAACCCAGTCCCAGTCCCATCACCACCATTACATTGACGTTTTGTGGTAATGCTGAATAGCCTATCTGCTTCCTATAACCAGGTAAGTCAGCAACCTGTGCAATGGATTTCAGCGAATTATCGCCTTCTTCGCTACGCTCTTTTTCGTCACAATGTAATGCTATGAAGGGCGCATGATTTTTTATGTTCTGATATTGTTGGAGGATCTCAGCCTGGGGGGTAAGCCCATATACAGTTCGTCCTGTTCCGTAATCAACAATATTGTATTCCCCGTTTTTATTGGCAAAGATCGCAATATTCTCAGTCGCAACATTTTGTACTTCTGGTAATAACGAGGGAATATGACGGGCAAAAGCCATGATACTGCGACGGTGATTGGAAACGATATGCCTGGAAAGCGCCTGCTCGAGTCGTTCCTGCTCGGCTTCCTCTGCAGCCAAATGAATACGGATATCTTTTAACATCCAATAACCTCTTGTTGTAACAACTTCATTGACCAAATGCCTGAATTAAATTCACACCGTCCCACACTGGCGCAAATTCCAGTGCTTTACCCACAGGCACAACCCGCTTAAATTGTCCATTTGGGTCTTGCCAATCTCTGGCTACGGCATAACCGATAGTTTGCAACTTCGACGAACAAGCAACCTCTTCAACGGACGCTATGTCTTGCTCAAGCACCAAACCATTGCCGTCATGTGCTTCGAGCACTCCGGCAGTCAAGCTTTTGACTTTACAGTGACTTAGGGGGCCCACATTCTGGATACGGGCAAAAGAACCATGTTTATTGCCCGTATGCTGCCATAATGTCATCCCGTAGCTGGCAGCCAGTTTTTGCAACTGGATATGCTGCTCTACCTTATGGCTCATTTCAAATTTATGCGATATCGATTCCAAAGCTAAACCTACCTGCAGCCAGAACTGCGTCTGACTTTCAACATCAGTATTTAGCCAATAGATCGCTTTAGGTGAAGAGCAGGCTTGCTGTGTAAAAGGTACAACATCCGCCAGAAAAGCCCTCGCATGTTTAGCAAAATCAGCCTCCCTGGAAAGCTCAAGTACAGTGACCGAATAACGATCCGGAAAACAAATTTGCGGTGTTTGTGGAACTATCCCAGAAATGGCGGTGATAGCGTTGTCACCCCCCCATATAACCCGTAAGTCACACCAATGGCTTAATTGCTCGGTAATCTGCTGATGCAGTGCATCATATTCCAGTACACCTATCAGCGGAGCAAGGTCGCTCCCTTCCGCCAGTGTCAGATAATTCCTTAGCAAGGCAATTAATAACCAGGTAGCATCGCCGCTTCGCTGGCTGACTCTGACAACGTTTTTATTACCGCATAACGCCGACAACAATACTGAATACATAAAAACTGTATCCACATTGGCCGGTGCTATATGAAACACTCGTTTGACCTGTCTGTGGATTTGGTGACATTTCAATTCCACAGTTATCTGGTCGAGATGCGCCTGACGGAACCAAAATGCCAACGCGACTATTTCCGGAAACTCGCGCGCTGTGGGATGTTTAAACAGATAGGCCGAAAATCCCGCCACCGCAGTTTTAATCGCGTCTAAAGGTGCAGCGGAGTGATCCTGCGCCTGCGAATCAGGTTTGATGTGCCAGTTTATCTCAGATGATAATGAATCAGCTAAATGTATCACTGCATCCCTTCACTTGCGCTTTAGGAACTCGCCCGTGCACATTAAAGTATTTACCCAAACGACCACACTGACAGTCATCTTCCCCGATAATAGTGCCTAGATCCTCCGTTAAAATACAGTGCCCCGGATAACTGGTGGGCAACACAGAGTTAACCTGAATAAGACCACTTTCTCCGTGCTCAAGCGGGGATAAATCATTGGCATTTCGGATAATAACATCAGACCATACCGGCGTATGTAAGTACCCGTTTTCGCATTGCACATAAATGGTACCCGTTTGTTCTACCATGCCATAATAATCATGGACACTGACATTGCCTAGTGTAGTGCGTATGGCAGCTTTAAATGTTTTATCAGTGACCGCTTGCTCCTTCATTTTTTTCCAGCCACCGCCGTGAATCAAAATGGCATTACTGAAACTAACACGAATACCTTGTGTCATTAACGCCTGTATAAACCGTTGCCAGACAAGAAATGTAAATCCAAATATTAATACCGGTTGCTGTTCGTATTGCCTGCAAAAAGCCAGCACCCGCTCAACATTGAGTTGCATATCATCATCCAGTGCATAACAATGGTGACGCCCAAACAGAGACACCCCTTGCAAGCCTGCGGCTCTGGCGGTCATGCTACCAGCTTTTTTAATGGTGGAAGGCGCGTCAATCAGCAACATAGGACGACGTTGTTTCCCCAGCCAGCTTTGCAGGATCTTCACAAGCACCTGACTCTGACGTCTAGCTGACTCGCCATCCAACGCTATCTTTGATGCCTGCCCACTGGTCCCCGAAGAGCGCATTTGGCGAAATACCTGTGTTGGGTGAATACTGGCAAGCTCAAGATCCTTAAACAATCTTGCTGCAACGGGTAGTTGTGCATCACCAGCAGCATTGCGGAAATCGAAAGGACTGCAATCAATCATCTGCTGATATGCCTGACAGTGCCGGTAATGATATGCAGTGAGTTGCTGCAGTACGCCATTAAGCATGGCTTGTTTTTCGGCACGGGCCAGTCCGTAAACTGGCAAGTCGAAAAGGTCAGTTGGATAACCCGGAAACATAATCAGTCCTCCCGTGCCGCCAGTCGCTTATTTAACTGTGCATAATCGATTTTACCATTGTCCAGAAGCGGTAACGCATCGATAACGTTTAACTGCAAATTGCGTTTTGGCAAAGCGAGGGATTTAACCAATGCTGCAAGCACATTCTGACGACTACCGTCAGCCAGAAAACCGGCATAAACGGCAATAATCTTGTCATCGGTACCAATCACACATGCCGGTGAAGTTAGATTAAGAACAGCCAGCTCTTTTAAATAAAGCTGCTCAACCACATCCAGATTTATCCGTTCGCCAGCCAGCTTAATCATGCGCTTATTACGCCCAATAATGGTGTAATCTCCCTCCTCATCACACACTGCCAGATCGCCGGTTGCCAGCCATTCACTCGGTTCAAAAGCCTGCAAATCTGACACTGAGGCCACATATCCGAGCATCACATTGTCACCACGGTAATACAGCTCCCCTTCAGTACATTCACTGGCTAAGCCATCAACCAGTTTAAACTCTCCGCCAGCTATTGGTTGTCCAATGGATTGCGGTTTTTCCAGTACTTTTTCTGGCGCCAGGTAGGCCATACGGGCCGTGGCTTCAGTCTGGCCGTACATCACATAAAATGCTTTATCGGTTTGTTTGGCGTACTCGGCCAGACCGGTCACATGGGCTTCAGCCAGTTTACCGCCAGCCTGAGTAAAATAGCGAAGGGCCGGCAAAGCCATGCGGGTAAAGCGCAGTCGAAGCAGCATTTCGTAAAAAGATGGCACACCTGCCAGCGACGTCACCGGACGGTTTTTTACCAGTTCCCAGAACGCTTTATCGAACACGCTGTGGCGGGTAAAACAAATTGCTGCACCTGCTTTGAGATGCGTGTGCAATACCGACAGTCCGTAAGAATAACTGAGCGGCAGGGTAGCCAGCGTAATATCCTCTGCCACAATGGGCAGATACGCTAAAATGGCGTCACAGTTCGCCATCAGATTATGCTGCGAGAGCGCCACGCACTTGCCGGCGCCAGTGCTACCGGAAGTCGATAATAACAGGCTTAGCCGCGCATCTGTTGGCAATGGCTCGTTATGCAAAAGGGTAACGGTGCCATCACCAATTACCGCATTGGGTGTTAATGCCTGTGAATACTGTTCACGGGTAACAAGCGAGCACGCGGGGTTAAGCAGCAGCACCACATAATCGAGGCTTAGCGCGGTTAAGTAATCCACCACACTGGTAATACTGTTATCAATAAGCATCATCACCAGCGGGCGATGAAGGGTAACAATTTGCTGCCAGTTTTGCGCTCGACGTTCTACTGCCTCACTTAACTCGCGGTAAGTGAGACTGTCGGTATCATCCATCAATGCCACGCGTTCTGATTGCCGGTGGGCTTTAATAAACGGGATCGCCAGCTCTGCATAACTCATGGGCAAAAGTGTCCATCAACAGGTAGCACATGCCCGGTGGTATAACCGGCTTGCTCGGAGAGTAAATAGAGCACTGCGTCAGCCACTTCTTTTGCAGTGCCGGCACGCTGCAGCACGGTTCGCTGCAGCACTTTTTGTCTGGCTTCTTCTTCGTAATGTTCGGTAAGTGGAGTATCGATAAATCCGGGCGCTACCGCATTCACCCGAATACCCACCGGTGCCAGTTCTTTCGCCAGGGATTTGGTTGCGCCGGTCAGGGCTGCTTTACTGGCCGCGTACGCGCTCATGCCTTTACTTCCCTGCTCACTGACCTGCGATACAATATTAACGATACTGCCTCGGCGTAGGCGGCTCATTAGTCGGCTGGCCAATTGCATATGCTGATAAGGAGCGAGAAAGTTAATATTGAGCTGCTGTTTAAGTTTGTCCATGCTGGTTACCGATAACGGCGACTCCAGCATCACACCGGCATTATTTACCAGGCCAAATAACGGCGGGGACAGCCCATCCGAAACCTGGCGCTGCAGTTGCCGGAATGTGTCTTTCACCGCATGCTCGTCGGTAACATCGTAAACAAGCGGCCGTAATACTTTGCCAAAGGTCTCCTGCATGGCGCTCAGCGCCTCTTCGTTGCGTCCGCCGGCAAATACGGTGGCACCGCTTTCTATGCAGGCGGCCACAACCGCCTGGCCGATGCCGCCGCTTGCTCCGGTAACCAGTACAGAAGCATTTTGCAAAACAGTATTAGACGAAAGTGACATCGTATTTTTGTAAAATTAATTTAGCCTGAGCCACCGAGCTCATATCAATAATGTCATCGGTATCCAGCATCACATCAAATACATTTTCTAATTCTGCGATTAACACCATATGAGCCGTTGAGTCCCACTCAGGGATGGTATTGTAAGTGAGTCCGTCGGTGACCTTTTCCGGCGGGATCCCCAGTGCATCACTAAAGGCCTGTTGTAATTGTTGTTGCGTATCCACGTGTATCTCGTTCCTTATTTCGCGTTGCGAGTGCGTGATAAAAACTGTTTAATCGGGGCCGTTGCCTGACGATAACTCTCTAGATCCAGTTCCAGTACACAAAGGTCGTTATCTTCGACAATGGCATAACCAAGCTTTTGATTGTAACTCATTGCATTATGATTACTACGCTTAACCACCGCCCTGAATCGTTGCGCGCCTAGCTGGTCAAAACAAAAGTCATACATAGCCAGGGTTGGCGCAAAAGCCACGATATTACCCTGGTAACGCCGCTCACCGATATATAAGCCAGGCTCCAACAAGTTAGCCTGTTCAGCCGTTTTACCGGCTTCCAGCGACTTAACATTTGTCGCCCCGATTAATTGATCGCGAAATTTGATGACCCAATGCAATTGTTTAGGGTCGAGGTGCGTTTTTTTAAACCACGCCTGTTGTTGTTCTTCAGTGATCAACGTCGCCGACAACATTTGCCGGCGAATTTCATCCTGATTGCGCCAGCTACGCAGCAACGCCTGATGGGCCTGTGTCATCGGCAGTAACTCAACCTGGTAGGCACTCAGAGTAAACTGATTTACCGGTTCGTCGCTCAACATGTTACCCCACCTGATCGTTGCGCCATTGAGCAATGGCATCCAGAAGCTGCCAGGCGCCATCGGTGACGGCAACTTCAGAGGCTGCCTGAGACATAACTTCCAGGCGATTTTCATCCTGCCAAAGCGCTTTTACTCTGGCTGTAAGAGCGGCGAACTCCAGCTTTTCTTCTGCATTCATGACCTCACACCAGCCCTGTCCGGCAGCTTGCTCACTGGCCTGGCGCTGATTATCGGCCACAGTAAGCAATAACGAAGGCGTTAAGCACGCAGCCAGCTCGAACTGACTGCCTCCGGCAGCAACCACCGCAAGACGGGCATTGACCCACAGATCGGCCATATCCTGACAATTGTGCACGTGCTGAATAGCACTATCACTCTCTGTTATAAAGCGAGTTAATGCGTTAAGCGCTTCCACCGTCATGCCCGGGCCGGTGACTACCCTGAATGGCGCGTCCGGCAATGCTACGGTTAGCGCTTCGAGTACCGGTAAGGTTAATCCGGCGGGATCGCTGCCTCCCATATTGATGGTCAGACTAAAGCGCTGATTTATCGGTAACGGTTGAGTGACTGAAAACTCTCGTCTTAGCAGGCGGTATTTTGCACCTAAACATAACATGGCGACAGGGTTCGCCTGAACGTAACTCTCACGCCATGCCTCGCCTGCCGGATTACACAGTATATCCGCATACTGAAATCCGGGCTGGCGAATATCATCCAGCAACACCAACGGAGCCCCGGCGGTACTAACTTCACGTAGCAACGTCTCACTGAAATCGTAACCATCGAGCACGATAGCTATGGCGGCACTTTCACTGGCCAGCCGCATTAGCTGGCTGGCCAGTGCCGGCGCAGTATCCTTAGCTAATAGCAGCCGTCCGCTCCAATCATGACGTTGCATTATGAACTGCCGGGCTGCCTCGTTTACCACAAACAGGCTTTCCAATCCCTGTTCCTCGGCTACCTGGGCAAGCGCCTGGCAACGCATAATATGGCCAATGCCCGCTTTATGGCTACCACCGGTACAAAAAAGCACGGCACTCATTCGCCTATGTGCTCCCAGCTCAGTGCTGTCCCTTTGCTGATAAACCGGGTAGCTTTTTTATGTAACACTGAATCCCAATGCTTTGGCGCGAGGCCGAAGGCCGGGCGAACTATTTTCAGGTTTTCAGGACTGAGCGGCTCACCAGGTTGAATATCCTGACTGACATAAATTGAACGGCGATATTGTTTCGCTTTATCTTCTGCAACAGTGCCACCATATTTAACCTGCCCTAAGGCCTGCCAGGCCCGCTCTGTTTCTGTTACCAGCGAGGTAAGCTCTTGTGGTTCCAGTGAAAAGGCCGCGTCTACCCCACCGCCATTACGATCCAACACAAAGTGTTTTTCGATCACACTAGCACCTAACGCAACGCTGGCCACTGCCGCGCCGATCCCGCCAGTATGATCACTTAGGCCCACTTCGCAGCCGAAAGCCTCACGTAGATGAGGAATAGTGGTCAGGTTAGTATTGATAGGTTCAGCAGGATACGTGCTGGTACATTTAAGCAGGATAATGTCGTTACAACCTGCCGTTCTGGCGGTCTCTACTGCCAGCTCAATTTCACTCAGGCTAGCCATGCCGGTTGACATGATCAGCGGCTTGCCTTTGCTCGCTGCTTTTTTGATAAGTGGAATGTCGGTTAACTCGAAAGAAGCTATTTTAAAACACGGTACGTTCAGTTCGTCTAAAAAGTCCACCGCCGACTCATCGAAGGGTGAGCTGAAGGCCAACATTCCCAGCGATTTAGCATAGTCGAACAGCTCACTGTGCCACTCGTACGGGGTTGCGGCTTTCTTATATAAGCTATACAGGCTGGCACCATGCCATAAGCTATCGGTTTCCTCGATAACGAAACCGGCTTCCATCACATCCAGTGTCATACTGTCAGCAGTATAAGTTTGCAGCTTAATGGCATGAGCGCCACTTTCGGCTGCGGCTTTAACCATGACTCTCGCCGTTTCAAGCGACTGACTGTGATTACCGCTCAATTCTGCAATCACAAAAGGGGGAACATCACGACTAATTTCACGGTGACCAATCATTATTTTGCTGGCCGGCCCTTCGTTATGCATTATTTCCTCCTTGGACATAGGCCAGATACATGAGTTCTGCACGCGTCCAGTCTTCCATGGTATCAATATCCTGTACCAGATGACGGGGCAACACTACCGGGATGCTGTGTGCAGCAAACATCGGTTGATGCGAAAGCCAGGCACTGCTGTGCCCCCAGTAAAACTGCCCGGCATCATGATAGCACGCTTCGAGATCCTGCGAACGCTTGCCCATGTTTTTGGCATCCACAGGTTCAACCCCCTCACCTGCCAACCGAATGGCGCGCTGAATAGGAAAACCAAACGTGGTTACCGAAAAGGCGTAGTGCATAGCCGGAGCAGCTTGCAGACGAGATAAACCATCGGCCAGAAAGTTAGCCTGTAAAAACGGAGCAGTGGCATAAATGCAGCACACAAATTCAGGCTTTTCAACGATTTCGCTGTAGCCGTCTATTGCATGACGAACCACCGGAGAGGTGCCGGTATGATCATCAGACAGCGCATCAGGTCGCTCAATGATTAAGGTAGCGCCCCAGGCTTTAGCCACCCGGGCAATTTCAGGCGAATCGGTCGAAACTACAATATCGTTGAATACACCGGCCTGCTTCGCCGCCTCAATGGAATAAGCAATTAATGGTTTACCGGCAAATGGCCGGACATTCTTTCCTTTGATCCGTTTGCTGCCACCACGGGCCGGAATCACTGCAATATTCAAGATAATACCTCGCTTAACTGCGTAATAACCTCCATTTGGTTATCGGCAGACAGAGCTGGAAATAAAGGTAAAGTCAGCGCACGTTCGTAGTAATGCTCGGCATTAGGAAAGTGCCCGGATTTGAAACCCAACTGCTGATAATAGGGATGCAAATGAATGGGAATATAATGAACATTCACCCCAATCCCCCGCGCCCTTAGCGTCTTAAATACCTGCTTACGATCATGGTCAGTCAACTCAATCATATACAAGTGCCAGGCACTGTTAGGGTCGAGCACCGGCCTGATGACCGGCAGATCAGCTAATGCTTTGTCGTAAACCTGCGCAAGTGCATACCGACGAGCGACAAAGCCATCAAGATGTTTTAGCTGAGAAAGGCCCAAAGCCGCATGAACATCACTTAACCGGTAATTGAAACCCAGTTCAAACTGGGCATAAAACCAGGGTTCATCCAGATGGGCATCCCCCAACATAGCGGGATCGCGAGTTATACCATGGCTGGCATAACGTCTTAACAACGATGCCTGCTCATCATCATTGGTCAGCACAGCTCCGCCTTCGGCACTGGTTATGGACTTAACCGGGTGAAAGCTTAGTACCGTCATGGTTGAATATTTACCTGCGCCAACGATATGGCCCTGACTATCTTTTGCCCCCAACGCATGCGCTGCATCTTCCACAAGGGCAATGCCAAATGGCTCGGTAATGGCTGCAATTTCAGCCATATCACAGCTACTGCCGGCAAAATGAACCACGATAATAACTTTAGGGATTTTATTTGCCGCGGCGGCCAGGTGCAGTTTATCCACCAGTGACGCCGTGCACAAATTGCGAGTAACCGGGTCGATATCCACAAAATCGACCTCTGCACCACAATATCGAGCACAATTGGCCGATGCGGCAAAGGAATTTGGCACAGTCCACACCACATCACCGTTTTTTACACCTGCGGCCAGGCAGGCGATATGCAAAGCAGAAGTGCCGCTGTTACAAGCAACGGCAAACGCTGCACCGGTATAATCACAAAGCGCCTGCTCAAAGGCGGGGACCTGTTCTCCCTGGGTTAAAAACCCCTTTTTGAGCACTTCCGTGACAGCACTGATATCATCCTCAAATAGAGTATGTTTACCATACGGTATCATAATGTGCTCTTATCCAGGATCTGTAATTCTTCAACCGTCAGAAAATGCGGGTTTGTACCTGAATGATACTCAAATTTTTCACAGACAGGCTGGCCCTGCTCTGATAACCGATTCAGCTGATAATTAATGTTTTTGTCAAAAAATACAATGGCTGGCGCAATCACATAATGATCATCAAATTCAATAGTGTGATGTGCCATTTCTTCAGGCACCATCACTTCATGTAGTTTCTCTCCCGGCCTGATGCCAACTACTTTGTGATCAGGTTTGCCGCTCATTGCAGTGACTAAATCGGTGATACGAATCGAAGGGATCTTGGGTACGAAGATTTCGCCCCCCTGCATACGCGAGAAGTTTTTAACAACGAACTCCACACCTTCATCCAAAGTGATCCAGAAGCGGGTCATTTCCGGATGAGTAACCGGTAACTCGTCGCACCCTTCAGCCAGCAATTTGCGGAAAAATGGCACCACTGAGCCTCGCGAGCCTACAACATTGCCATACCGAACCACCGAGAAGCGTGGCCCCCTAGCACCAGAAATGTTATTAGCCGCGACAAAGAGCTTATCTGACGCCAGCTTTGTCGCCCCATACAGGTTAACCGGGTTAGCCGCTTTGTCTGTCGACAATGCAATCACTCTGGACACATCATTAAAAGTAGCGGCATCAATCACGTTTTGAGCACCATTAATATTAGTTTTGATGCACTCATTAGGATTATATTCTGCTGCCGGCACCTGTTTCAATGCAGCGGCATGAACAACATAGTCGACATCTTTCATGGCGATCTTAAGTCGTTCATTATCCCGAACATCACCAATAAAATAACGCATGCACGGTGCGTTGTAATGCTGCTGCATTTCGAACTGTTTAAGTTCATCGCGAGAATAGATGATCACTCGTTTTGGTGAGGCATTCGCCAGCAAGTAGCCTACAAAGCGTTTACCAAATGACCCTGTGCCACCTGTTATCAGTATCGTTTTACCATCAAATAGTGTCATCGTATCCACCGCTTCTAGTTAAGTTATTGTTGTTCACGCGTCGGTATATTGCTGCTTGACACAGCCAATATAATGAGCTGATACCAACCAGTGTCAAATCCTTGTCGTTATAGTCTAATAACGCAGCCTGATAAGCTCATGACAACACCAGGTTCTTCAACCTAAATACCGCAAAAATATGCGAGCCTGATTGCTATTTGTTTATAAAATAAAATACTTGCATTACAGACGGTTATAAAGACAACGTCAGCAAATATAGTCATTCACGCCAGAAAAATCCATTTTATAGTACAACTAACAACAGTCGCCGTTGCTTATTTGTACTTTTTGATCGCGGCCTGACTGCGAATAAAGTGACTCGCATCGTCTTTAGCTGACTTTAGCAAGGTTTGCGCCACTTCCTTTAGTTTGTCGTTAACAACTAACTCTTTCTCGGCAAATGAACGGGCAAAAGCGGGATCGGAATCAGCCAAGATGTGCTGAACAAGCTCATCTCGCTGAACAATGAGTGCATAGAACAATGTAAAGCCCGATGATTGCTCTTCGGGCTTTAACGAGTCAATTATCTGAGAGTTGACGTCACTGAGGGCGTCAGGGGTTAATTCATGATTAAGTTCGTTTAAATTCACACAGCTTGACGTTTTTGACGCTGGGCCTCAAAAGCTTCCTGCTTAGCTTCTTCAGGTATTTGCACCCAGGCATCACGAATTGGAGTCAACAGATTAGTCACTTCATCCAGCATCTTCAAGTCATTCTTGACGTGTGCCTCATTGAGTCGCTCAATCATATAGTCGTAAAGAGCAAAAAGGTTTTCAGCCGTTTCCCCCCCGGTTTCAATATCCAGCGTATCCCGTAAATTAAGCAGAATCGCGGTTACCCGGGAGATATACTGTGACTTTTGCTCGTATTCGCGGCGCTCCATCGCGCCTTTGGCATAAGCAATACGGTCCAGCGCGCCCTGCATTAGCATCAGGGTGAGTTTATGCGGGTCGGCATTCGCAATATCCTGCTTAAGATTACCTTTGCGATAAGCGTTGATTCCGGTAAGAGCCATGAAAAGTCCTCGTATAATTATGTCAGTTACTAGCCTAGTGCCGCCAATAAAGCAGAACCGGTTTGATTTAGTCTCGCCACCGTCTGGTCGAGGTTAAGGTAGCGATCACGCAGAATTTGCTCGTAATTCACCATGCGTAATTCGAAAGCTTCACGATCATCTGCAATCTGGTCTTTGTCGTCTCTTGCCGCCCGCTCCCGTAAACTTATCAGACCACTGTAAGAAGTATACTGCTTGGTCAGTTCGTGCATGCGCACGGCTATCCCGCCATTCTCGTCTGTAAAAAGCTTAGCGATTTCATCAAAATTATCTTCCAGCGCGGCGGCTAAACGTTCTTCACCCGAACCCAAGCCAAAATCAGTGGCTGGAATTTCTAACTTTCCATCAGAGTTCAGTTCGACCCCGATAGCGAATAAACTGCCGAGCGAGGAGTTGGCCACACTGGATCCGGCAATACCGGCCAGACCGTTGCTGATACCGCGTAACAATGAATCGCCAGCCAGGGCACCGTCCTCTTCCAGGTCGGACTCTCCGTAACGAGTTAATGATTTGATTTCACTAATAATTTTATTGTAATTATCGACAAAATCGCGAACTTTTTTTTCCAGCCCTTCACGGTCATAACCGATTTCAAGAGTAGAGGTAAGGCGGGTAGTGCCATCAACATCAAATGGGGATGTGCTGGTCGCCTCAAATGACACATTCTGGATAGTATTCTCAAACTTATTCGTAGCACTCTCTACCGGGATACCATCGATGGTTGCCTTGGCATTACCGGCATTTTTAACAGGCACCAGATTGTTAGTTGTCTCATCAGCTTTCTTGGTGGTTAACGCATCCAACTCACCGCGGTCGCCGTCGTTGACGATCATCAGATCATTATTCAATCCAGTCACTGAGGAAGAAATAACTAATTTCGCACCTGATGCCGTGCCGGTATCGATAATATTGGCATTCACGCCGAAGTTATCAGCGTTATTATTGATTGCCTCGCGCAACTGAGCCAGGGTCATGCCTTGCTTGACTGTCACGGCAAAACTATCGCCGGTATTATTAATTTTAAATGTCATGGAGGCATCACCGAGTCCATCGGTGAGCACTTTATCGGTTCCGCTGGAAAAGGCGGCATTTGCAGTTTCAATACGCGAGCTGGAAGCCAGATCAGAAACGGCTATTTCATAGGACCCTCTCAATGCAGAGTTTGACGCTTCTGCAGTAAAGATATCCTTGTCTTCGGATGGATGCGTTATGCTAGGCTCACGACCGTTAATATCACTGTCACGACGCATTTCATCAACCGTATCCTTAAAGTCAGATAGTTTGGATTTAATCTGTCCGAGCGCTGAGATCTCTGCCTCAATTTTTTCTTCTTTGTCATTTAAGCGCTTTTCTTTTGGTTCACGCTCGGCACTGAGCAACTGCGTTACCAGATCGTCAAGCGCAAGCCCGGAACCAACACCTAGCGATTGAATAGACATAGCTCACCTCTAAACTTGTTTATTAAATAACACCCCCACACTACTTCCGATGTCTTGTTGGAGATCTTTAATTCTTTCCGCTAACCTCAACACCTCGTCAGACGGGATTTGTCTGATAACATCGCCCGACGAGGAATCTTTAACAGTGACTACAGACCGGTTGGTATCCTCATCCACAGAGAAAGCCAGATTACGGTTTTGCGTCTGCAAAAACGACTGAATTTCCTGTACTGCACCATCCAGTGCCGGAGCCTGTTCCTCTCGATTATAGTTATCGGCAGATTTTTTCTCAGCTTGAACATCTTCTGCAACAGGCTGCACATTTTTTTGTGCACCTTGCGATGAATTGTCCAGGGCGACCTGATCCGAGTCAACCTCGGGTTTTGGCTGCTCTTTGGGTATATTTCCAGCAAAATTCTGGCCAATTTGTGTTGATGAAATTTCCACAACTAACCCCCTGTTTTAAAACGCATTAAACGGGCCTGTTTACACAGATGCCCGTTTACCCGTTGACTTAACCGGCAACACGTTGCCGGTAAACTTTCCAGCTATTAACCTAACAACGACAACGCTGTCTGTGGACGCTGGTTAGCCTGACTCAGTACCGAAACAGACGCCTGCTGAATGATCTGGTTACGAGTCAGTTCAGCCGTTTCTGACGCAAAGTCTGTATCACGGATACGAGAACGGGCAGCAGATACGTTTTCAGAGATGCTGCTTAAGTTACGGATAGTAGACTGGAAGCGGTTTTGCAAGGCACCCAGGTCAGCTCGTGCACCACCAATGGTAGAGATAGCTGAATCAATAGATGTCAGGGCTGCAGAAGCACCGGAGACTGATGACACTGACAGGTTAGCCAGTGACAGACCCGAAGTACCATAACCGCCACCAGTACGTGACAGATTAACAGAGATGGTCTGGCCACCATTTGCGCCTACCAAAAACTTAGCGGAATAACTACCGTCCAGAAGATCAACACCACCAAACTGGGTGTCAGTAGCAATACGCGACATTTCAGTTTTCAGTGCTGACACTTCTTTTTGCAGTGCAATACGGTCAGCAGAGCTGTTGATACCGTTTTGCGACTGAACTGCCAACTGACGAATACGCTGCAAGCTGGTCGTTACCTCAGATAAGGCGCCTTCCGCTGTTTGCGTGAGTGAAATTGCATCGTTTGCATTTCGCACAGCCTGGTTAAGGCCCTGGATTTGCGACGTCATACGATCTGAAATTTGCAGACCGGCGGCGTCATCGGATGCGCTATTGATTCTGAAACCTGAAGACAGACGCTCAAATGATGTGCTTAGCTTGTTGCTCACATCGAAAAGCTGACGCTGTGCATTCAGGGCCGAGACGTTTGTATTTACATATAAAGACATTATCTAACCTCCTGGGATTATACCTGTAGCCGAATCCCCCCGGACTCTGCTAAGCTATAATCTTTCGTACCTGATTTAGCACTGAATCGTTAGTTGCGATATTCATCACAACAACAATTGCTAAACCACCTCATTTTGTAGCGCTTCTCAGACACTACGCAATTCATCAAATGAATTACCCCTCAACTAAAGGTATCGGCCTAACCTTGAGAATCTTTAGTTTTTTTTCGAAAAAAAATTAAATAAGTTTAAATTTAATCGTAAAATACTGATTTTAAACATATATATTCATCTACCTTTTTACGACTTTCGTGCTAAAACATCGCTGCCAGTGCCTTTTTAAGCGCAGCCAAGTTGCTTTGTAAGGCGTCGGTGAGTAAAAGTCTGTGGGTGAAATAAAGGTAGATATAAACCGCACTTCAATCGCTATAGCCGGTAATGATTTAAGATCGGCGCAACCTTGGCAAAGATAGCAGGCGGCAAAATCATCCGCTCGGAGCGGCATTAACTGGCAAGCATTCTCCGCTTTTGCACGTCAATAATTTGTCAGATGTGAACAAGTAAGCACCGCCAGCGTCACTGAAGGCTATGCTGAAAAGCCGCAAAATAAGGGCTGTACGGTGAATGAGTAATAAAAGTGAAAAGCTGGCACCAGTGTTGCAAAGCAACTTGGGTAAGTGACGGGAAACGATTCGGTAATAAAAATAAAAAAGGCCGAGTCAAATAGTGACCCGGCCAACTTGCTCACGTTAGGAGTTTGAGCAAATTCAGTTTCAGTCGGCTGGCGGAAATAGTAGAAATATACTGGCCTCTCAACCTTAAATTCTACACTCTCAATTCTGCTAGTCGGCGTTTTAATCCTTGTTGGTGGCCTTACGGCCGCCATCCCTGGCAAGGGTTGGCCTCTCAATTCCTACCCTCTATGGTATTTCTTTAAGTCTAGCCCAATAACGACAATGCTGCCTGCGGTCGCTGATTAGCCTGGGATAGTACCGTTGTACTTGCCTGCTGTATGATCTGGAAGCGGGTAAGTTGTGCCGTCTCAGTGGCAAAATCTGTATCCCGGATGCGCGATCTTGCCGCTGAAACGTTCTCAGAAATATTACTTAAGTTTCTGATGGTTGACTGGAAACGGTTTTGAATCGCACCTAAATCAGCCCGTTTGGCATCGATGGCAGAAATAGCAGAATCAATGGTGGTCAATGCCGCCGAAGCTGTTGCCGCTGAGGCAATCGACAAATCACTCTGACCATTGGTGAGCCCAGAGAAGCCGTAGCCGCCGGTTCGTGAAATATTCACGCTGATAGTTTGTCCGGCATTGGCGCCGACCAGGAACTTAGCGGAATAGCCACCAGTAAGAATATCTACCCCACCAAACTGGCTGGTAGTCGCAACCCGTGAGATTTCAGTTTTTAACGCTGACACTTCTTTTTGCAGAGCGAGGCGGTCTGCAGAGGTGTTGATACCATTCTGGGACTGGATTGCCAGTACCCGAATACGCTGCAGCGCGGTGGTGATCTCCTGCATCGCCCCTTCAGCAGTCTGGGCCAGAGAAATACCGTCATTGGCGTTTCTCACGGCCTGATCAAGACCCTGGATCTGGCTGGTCATACGGTCAGAGATTTGCAGACCGGCTGCGTCATCGGCTGCAGAGTTAATGCGAAAGCCTGAAGACAAGCGTTCAAAAGCGGTATCCAGCCCGTTGCTTGAGCTAAACATCTGACGCTGAGCGTTCAGAGAGGACACATTGGTGTTAACGTATAGACTCATGGATTACTCCTAACAGTTAAAGTTAGCGTTGTTGTTTTTATTATTTTCAACGCGATTTAAAAATCACTTCAACGTGTTGGCACAGCCTATGCATTGTTTATGGCGTCAGTGATAAAAAACTGACGCTTTGCTTGGCGTATGCCTGGTTAAGCAGTGCTAAATTGAGCACAAGCTCATGCTGACTGCAGGTATGATGTTCAGACCTCATACCTCTCACTACCTCCTGGCTTCATTCCTGTCAGTCGGCAGCTTAGCTCAACACACAAAACCCACTGGTTTTGTCATTTAGCGTTAACCAAATACCACGTTGTCTTGCAAATACACTCTACTCACCGGTCGATTGCAGTCTGCCCCCACATATTGCAACTCGACCGTTTTTCTTTTTATCTACTCATCGTTATTCGATTACCGAATGCAGTCTGCCCCCGCGTTTTGCATTCGTAAGCTTATGCATAGGATTAACCTTGCAGCAGCTGTAGTGCAGCCTGAGGCCGCTGATTCGCCTGGCTCAGTACCGTGGTACTGGCCTGCTGGATAATCTGCCAGCGAGTCAGTTCGGCAGTCTCAGTAGCGAAATCAGTATCTCTGATACGTGACCGTGCCGCTGAAGCGTTTTCCGAAATATTGCTTAAATTTCTGATAGTTGACTGGAAGCGGTTTTGAATCGCACCCAGGTCTGCACGCTTGGCATCGATGGCTGAAATGGCCGAATCGATAATAGGTAACGTGGCTGACGCCTGTCCGGCCGTCAAAACACTGGCGTTATACCCGTTGGTTAAGCCTGAGAAGCCATAACCGCCGGAGCGAGACAGATTGAAGTTAATAAATTGCCCTGCCTGCGCTCCTACCAGGAATGCAGTAGAGAACGTACCGGTAAGAATATCCCCACCCGCGAACTGAGAGGTCGACGCAATACGCGAAATCTCAGTTTTCAGAGCTGACACTTCTTTTTGCAGTGCCAGACGGTCAGCGGAGGTATTAATACCATTTTGTGCCTGGATAGCCAGAACACGGATACGCTGTAATGCGGTAGTGATTTCCTGCATGGCGCCTTCGGCAACCTGAGCGAGAGAAATCCCGTCATTGGCGTTACGAACGGCCTGATCCAGGCCCATAATTTGGGATGTGATACGGTCTGAAATTTGTAGTCCAGCGGCATCATCTTTGGCACTGTTAATCCGGAAACCGGAAGACAAGCGCTCAAAAGCGGTACTCAAATGGTTATTTGAGGTAAATAGTTGCCGCTGAGCATTCAGCGACGACACATTCGTGCTAACGTATAAGCTCATTTTTTAATCTCCTAACGATTTTGTATTACCCAGGTTTTTATTGTTTTTGTTAACCTGGTCTGGCCGATCATATTGTTATTATTGGGGCGATCAGCCTGGCACTTTTGCGTATTTATTTTTGTTATTCGCAGTGCCTTTGTAATAGTTATCGTGCGGGCAGGAGAAATCCTTTAGCCTTTTTTTACTAAATTTTATTGAGCTTAAAAATCAATAAGTTACAGCCGTTAAAGCGCCGGACTTTCGTCCGGCTAATGCTCATTTTTAATTGAGAGTGAGCTAACTCCCGGTGTCAGGCGGATACCTGGTTCACTACCTCCTGGCCCCATTCCCTGACTTGGGTGTCATAACGGATTATCCTAATAGCTGTAGTGCAGCCTGCGGACGCTGATTTGCCTGAGACAAAACAGTGGTACTCGCCTGCTGGATAATCTGGTTACGCGTTAGTGCTGCAGTCTCTTCCGCGAAATCAGTGTCTTTGATTCGTGAACGGGCTGCAGATACGTTTTCTGAGATATTACTCAGGTTACGAATAGTCGATTGGAAACGGTTTTGCAGTGCACCAAGGTCGGCACGCACACCACCGATTGAGGATATTGCGGCATCTACTGAAGCCAGTGCTGCAGAGGCATTTGAAGCCGTAGCAACAGACAGTGAGCCAACGCTCAGGCCTGAGGCTCCGAAGCCACCAGCGCGAGACAGGTTGACTGAGATAGTCTGACCGCCATTGGCGCCCACCAGGAACTTAGCAGAGTAAGTACCGGTTAACAGATCAAGGCCGTTAAACTGTGAATCAGTAGAGATACGTGAAATTTCGGTTTTCAGTGCCGACACTTCTTTTTGCAGGGCAACACGGTCAGCAGAGCTGTTGATACCGTTTTGAGACTGCACTGCCAGTTGGCGAATACGTTGCAGAGCCGTAGTGGTCTCGTTCAGCGCGCCTTCTGCGGTTTGGGTGAGTGAAATTGCATCATTAGCATTACGTACAGCCTGGTTCAGACCTTGGATCTGAGAAGTCATACGATCGGTAATTTGCAAACCTGCAGCATCGTCAGCAGCTCCGTTGATACGGAAACCTGATGAAAGACGCTCAAATGAAGTGCTTAAAGCATTAGATACATCGAACAACTGGCGTTGCGCGTTTAATGCAGACACATTGGTATTGACGAACATAGACATAAAGTCTCTCCTACACTCTCAATCCAGCCAGAGCTGGCTACCGGGTGACCCGGTGTTTTTCAATTTAAATAGTAGTCACCAACACCTTGAGGGGTAATTGATGAACTGGCTCTCTCATCATCTTTATCGACCCATGCAAAATTCCCTTTAATAAAAATTCACTATTTTTTTCAGGGACGGCAAAAAGTTGCCAGGCAGAACGTGGTAACGTACTGCCAGGATAAAGAATTCACGGTGTAAACTTTATTATGAAAGTACAATTAAATCGCCTGACCCGGGTATGCCGGGGCGCTGCGCATAATGCCTTTGGGGATATCGTTTTATTTAACGACCGACTACTGGTGTGTTATCGCCAGGGCACCCATCACATGAGTAATAACGGCATTATTGTGGTGGCCGAAATTAACGACCTTGGCCAACCGGTACGCTTTCAATGTCTGACAAGTCCGGAGGGCGATCTACGCGATCCACATTTTTGTATCGACAACGACCGCCTTTATCTTCTCGCCCATCAGCGCTGGCTGACCAGCCTGGGCGCGGCGAAAACTTACACCTGGTTTAGCGGTGACGGGCTCAGTTGGTCGTCACGTCACGATCCGGGGCCGGATAACTGGTGGTTGTGGCGCGCTACTACTTACCAGGGGCGCCACTGGGGGCTGGCTTATCACCGCCCGTCAGAACAACTGGATTTGTATGCTGGCAGTTTGCGCGGCAAGATGCACAAGGTGGTTAGCGCCTGTTTGTCAAAAACTCACCATCAATTGGGCTATCCCAACGAAACTGATTGTTATTTTACTCAGCAAGGTGAACTTATTGCAGTGGCCCGGCGCGATGCCGACAGCTTCACGGCACAGCTGGGCCGGAGCAAGCCGCCTTATACTCAGTGGCAATGGCAGGATCTCGGCGATTACATTGGCGCGCCGGTATTATTACCGGTTGATAATGATATGGCTTTAGTATGCGGGCGTCATTTTAACGGACGAAACCTGGTGACACAGCTTTGGTCACTGAATATTCACAATGGCGAACTGGTTAAGCTACTGACATTGCCCAGTGGCGGCGATAACAGTTACCCCGGCATGATTCGCCAGGGTGACAAACTGTATATTGCCTACTACTCCAGCCATCTCGACAATCAAAGCAGAATGTATCTTGCCCGGCTTAACTATGAAATATAATTAAACAGCGACAAATTGGAAATTCGTGGAAAGGTGGTCAGCGCTGCGGTTAGTGCCGCCTCCTGCTTAGCAAATTCGGCTGAGGCTTCGGCATAATCTACGTCCTGAATAGCGCTACGAGCCTCTTTGGTCGACACTTCCAAATCCAGGTTGGTTTCATAAACCGATTGAGCCACATTCAACCGAGCACCAATGGACGAGGTTTCAAAGGCTATTTTTTCCAGGCCGTTGTCAATGCCCACCAAGGCATCACTTAACGCTTCACGGTAGGCGGCATCACTCAACTCATCGTTATTCAGCGCCTGCTGTAAGTCATGCAGCGTGGTGGCAATATTTTTCTTTTGCGGCGCATCTAACTGAAAATCCAGAGTATTACCGGTTCCGCCCTGCAGGTTAAAATCAATACCGGCGAAATTGAATGGCTCACCTGAGGTGAAATCTTTAGTTGCGACTACGTTACCAGTACCGAGATTCTGGATCTCTACCTGGTTAGGTGCAGTGATGGTAATGCGATAATTATTATTGGCAGCGGTGAGCGGATCGTAGTTATTCTTATAGAAAGTATCAAAATCGCCCTGCCCGGCCACCACCGCTTCATCCACAGTAATCCCGGAATTATTGGTGATGGTGAAGTTGCGCCGCGCCGGTACATCTTCGAATAGCGATTGCCCTGATGCGCTGCTTCTCACCTTGACACTATTAGAAAGCTGTACTTCGTTGCTACCGCTATCGCCCTGATAGGTATACGCGTTGCCAGGACCGCCCGCATTCAAAACGAAAGGTTGAGATTCAGACTGATAACCCGAAAAGTAGTAGTCACCCTCAGCATTTTGCGAGTTCATCAGATCGAATACTTCGTCTTTGATCTGGCCTATCTCTGACGCCAGCGCTTTACGATCGGCATCAGATAACAATCCGTCACCGGCCTGAATAGTGAGCACCCTTGCGCGGTTAACTGAATCGGTAATGTTACGCAGAATGGTTTCCTGTTGCTCCAACGAACCGGTTACCAGGTCATTATTACGTTGATATTGCTTTAAGCTGGCCAGTTCTTCGGTCATGCGCAGGACTTTGGCAGTGCCCACCGGATCATCCGACGGCCGGTTAATTTTCTTACCGGTACTCAACTGCTGCTGGGTGTCAGCCAGCCCTGACTGATTATCCATAATCGCGCGGATATTCTGATCATAAAGTTGATTGGTGGAAATACGCATGTCTGTTACCTAACCGACGATAAAATAGTATTAAACAATTCCTGAGCCGTGCTCAAAATTCTGGCTGCTGCGGCATAAGACTGCTGATAACGCACAAGGTTCGCCGCTTCTTCATCCAGACTCACTCCCGACACTGAGTCAAACCACTCGGTAGACTGCACTTTCATGCTTTCGGCGGCTTGCAGAGCAATACTGGCAGAGGATGACTCTTCGCCCACCCGGCTTACCAGGGTGGAGTAACTCTCGTGCAGCGTGCGCGGCTCACTGCTTGAGTTAGTGCTCAATTGAACCAGCGACGCTTGTTTCAAGGAGGCCAATTCCAGTGCATTCTGGTTATCAAAGCTACCATTGGTATTGTAGCTGATCGAAAAGGTGTCACCAGCAGCGGGGATCCCTTCAAGACTGATATCGTAACTGCCGTTTAAACCAGCGCCGGCCTGGGCCAGCAGGTTATTAAAATCAGTGGCCCCGGTAACGGTGGATAACACCGTGCCGCCGCTATCGAGCACTTCATAACTGTCGCCTGCAGTAAACCGAATCTGTGCAGGAGCGCCCGCATCCAGTCCACCCGCGCCATCAAAAAACGACGTAGTAACATCGGTATCGTACACCTGAGTATTCACTACCGTAGCATCACCAAGATTATTGTTACCGGCATCACCACGTACCGGGCTGGCAAAGGCTAAGTCTTCTGGCCGGGAAGTGGCCATAGTAATATCCGATGCACTGTATTTGACCGGTTGAACCAGAAACTGGTTGCCTACGCTGTAGCCACCGGCAGACTGAAATTCAATTTCAATGCCGCCCGGAATTTCGGTATAGCCGGCGTTTAGCGTAATGTTACTGAACAGCACCGGCTGGTTGTTTTCATCCAGCTTAGGTGTGCCATCGCCATTTAGCAGCTCCACCGATACCTCACTGGGCACACCGGCGCCGGTAACGTTGGTAACCGAAACGCGAATATCGGCATCGGTAAGCTCGTTGCCCTTACCAGGGGTAAATTGCCCGGATAATGCCAGCGTGGGTGGGGTATTGCTATACGGCAGGCCGCTCAATTCCGGCAACGTGAATATGTCACCGCCAAGCTGAAAATCCAGATCCATCCCCAGGCGATTTTGCGAGTTAACCGCATCGGCAAAAGCCACCGCCATCTGGCCTATATCCCGCTGCGACGGGCCTAATACCTCGTCCCGGTAGCGAAACAGGCCCCCCAGAGCGCCGCCAAGATCTTCTTCAGCAATGTTGATATCGGTATTGGGTTTGCTGCCAGAAAAGTTAGTCGCCAATTCCAGTTGCTTTTGCATGAAATCAGCATTATCGCTGAGCTCGAAAAGGTTAAAACTGCCGTCTTCCAGCACTAGCGACTCGCCACTCGACAGGTTGACCAGCAAAGAGCCGTTGGCATTTTTACTTTCTCGCACGGTGATATCCATGATCTCTGCCAGATCATTAATCGCTTTGTCACGCTCGTTAAGTAACGCCGAAGGTTCGCTGTCTTTGAAGTTGCCTTTGGCTACCAGAATGGCTTTGTTCAGCTCGCCTATGGATTCAATCAGGCTGTTGGCATGCTTAACCATGCTGGTAAATTCAAGGTTAAGTTCTTCTTCCTTGGCTTCCATAAAATCAGACAGTGACGACATGCGGCGTAGCAATGCTTCCCCCTCTGACAGCACCAGCTGGCGTGAGGACAAATTCGTTGGATCATCAGCTGCGGTCTGCACTGAGGCAAAAAAATCACTAAACCCGGTCGACAGCGAATTGGCTTCGTTGGCCAACAGATTATCTATTGCTGAGGTCTTTTCAGAAAACGTCTCCCACTCTCCCACCAACGTGGTATCACGGCGCAACTGATTTTGCGCAAACTGATTGATAACCCGTTCTGTGGTTGCGCGGCCGACACCGCCATAAAGCTCATTGGTTACCGATGTACGCTCGCGCACATAGCCTTCAGAGTTAACATTGGCAATGTTATTACTGGCAGTCGCCAGCAGCCGGCGGCTGGCATTGACGCCGCTGGTGGCAATTGAATATAAATCAACGTTGCCGCTCATAAGCAAGCCTTAGCCTGATAGGGCAACATTACCGGGCAACTCTTTTTCATGGCAGATAGCTCCGCAAAGAATCACTGTTATAAACGGCCATCACCTTATCCGCATACTGTGGATCCGTGGCGTAGCCTGCATCCTGTAAGGCTTTAAAATAGGTCTTGGGATCGCCGGCATTTTCTACTGCCGGGCGGTACCGTTCCTGGCCACGAATAAACTGCACATAATCTTCAAAGCCTTGCTGTAAATTATCGTAAGAGCGAAACGCGGCGCGCTGCTGACGCGCTACCGTTCCGTCAAACTCCATGGTATTGACCGTCGCCGACTCACCCTGCCAATTGCTATTGGCCTTAATACCAAACAGATTATTGGCACTGTTGCCACTGCCATGATGAATAACATGTTGACCCCAGCCGGTTTCCACTGCCGCCTGCGCCAGTAATGCCCTGGGTTCAATCCCCAGCTCTTCCGCCGCTTTGCTGGCAGCTGGCCAGAGTTGTTCGACGAACTCCTGAGGGTTACTAAACGCGGCAGTTTTAAAGGCCTGTTGTGATTGCGGATCGCTGAGTAGTTCGGCGGTTTGTTGTGCCTTCTCAATGCGGAATTCACGTTGTCGGTTCAGCGACGCCAGATTACCGTCGTTACGGGCCACACTGGCCGGAATATAATCGTTGATATCATGCTGCCCCAACTGCTGAACAATAATTTCAGCCAGGCCAACACCACCACCGCTGGACAGATCCTGGGCGAGCTGTTTATCGTGCATGTCACGATAGAACTTTACTTCTTCGGTATTAAACGGGCTGTCTTTGTCGGCCATGGCATCCTGGGCTTTACGCATGGATTTGAGCATCATCTGAACAAAAATCGCTTCGAACTGCTGCGCTGCTTCTTTGAGCGCTTTGTCATCTTTCGAATAGGCAGCTTCACGCAAACGGTTCAGACTGGATAAGTCATGAACGTTGCGGGCCGACTCTAACTGCGATTTTGTATTCAGTACGTCCATCAGATCACCACCAGTTCGCCCTGTAACGCGCCAGCCTGTCTAAGCGCTTCAAGGATAGCCATCAGATCGCCCGGCGCGGCACCAACTTCATTCACCGCACGAACCAGTTGATCAAGGGTTACCCCGGGTTCAAATTTAAACATGCGACTGTCGGCCAGATTAACGTCAATAATCGACTGAGTGGTGACTGCGGTTTCACCATCGGCCAGCGCATTAGGCTGAGTTACCTGCTGATTTTCGCTGATCGTCACCGTTAGCCCGCCGTGAGTGATTGCGGCCGGTAATAAACGCACATCGCGACCAATAACAATGGTGCCGGTACGGCTATTAACTACTACACGCGCCGGTGCATCTGCAGGAGTAAATTCAAAGTTTTCCAGGGTGGCCAAAAAGCCTACCCGCTGACCCGGATCCCTAGGTGCAGTAACCCTTACTGACGCCGCATCGAGCGGTTCAGCAATGGCATAGCCTTTTTCAGGCTGAGCACCCAGGCGCTGATTAATCACATCGGCCAGCGCTTGGGCGGTAGAAAAATCCGGATAATGCAAGTTAAGGGTCAGGCTGTCGCCGCTGGCAAAACCGCTCGGTACTGCCCGCTCAACCAACGCACCGTTAGCGATGCGGCCGACGGTTGGCGTATTCACCACCACTCGCGAGCCATCGCCACCTTCCGCACCGAAACCACTGACAACCAGACTGCCCTGAGCCACGGCATAGATATTGCCGTCCACACCTTTAAGAAAGGTTTGTAGCAAGGTGCCGCCTTGCAGACTGCTGGCTTCACCGACCGAAGACACTGTTACATCGATGGTTTGACCGGGTTTAATAAAGGGTGGCAATTCGGCATGCACGGCCACAGCGGCGACGTTCTTAATTTTGGGTTTAATATTCGGGTCCAGGCTGATGCCAAAATTGGTCAGCATGGTTCTGAAACTTTGTTCGGTAAACGGGCTTTGCTCGCCGGTGCCGGGCAAGCCCACCACCAGACCATAACCAATTAACTGGTTACTACGCACGCCCTGAATACTGGCAACGTCTTTGATGCGCTGCCCATGAGCGCTGGTAACCAGACACAGGCAACACAGTACGACACTTAATAATTTACCCATGTTACCCCCTAGAAAGGCCACCATTGTGATGAAAAGAATTTAGTCAGCCAGCCTTTCTCCTGAGAGCGGGCAAAGCTACCGGTACCACTGTACTGAATGCGGGCATTGGCAATACGGGTCGACAGGATTTCATTTTCCGGTGAAATGTCTGATGCGCGAATAATGCCGGTTAAACGGATGTATTCATCACCGTGGTTTAATGTCAGCCATTTCTCACCGCGTATTACCAGGTTCTGGTTGGCCAGTACGTCAGTGACGGTAACCGAAATACTGCCGTTCAGACTGTTACTCTGATTCGCCTGGGCATCTCCGGCAAATTCGCTGGAAGAATTTACCCCAAGCTGAATGGACTGATTACCTATGTTCAACGCGTTGCCGCCTAAGCCGGTAATGGGCTGCACGTCAACACCGGTTTCTTTAGACGTAGTGGTGCCGGCAGATTTGGTAGCATTGGTATTTTCACTGAGAGTCACCGTGATAATGTCACCCACCCGCCGGGCCGTTACATCTGAATACAGACTATTAGCCATACGCGGGCGAAACAGGCCGCCGTCCTCAACAATTTGCTCGCGCGGCAGTTCAGGAATGACCGGCGCGAAGGACGGATCATTCGCCTCAACGCGTTCGGGCGAAGTACTGGCACAACCGCTAAACAGGGCAACACAAGTAAATACCAGTAATACACGCATCATGAGATCACCTTAGATTAAAGCTGCTGTATAACCTGACCAAGCATCTGATCAACCGATGAAATCACTTTGGAGTTCATTTCATATAGCCGTTGGCTTTCGATCAGATTTACCAGTTCTTCGGTCACATTCACGTTGGACGTTTCCAGCGTGCCCTGCACGATAGTCCCCAGGCCCTGCAGACCTGGTACACCCTGCAATGGCGCGCCGGATACTGCCGTTTCAACATAAAGGTTCTGACCCACAGGCTGTAAGCCGGTCGGGTTAACAAAATCAGAAATATTGAGCTGACCAAGCACCTGAGGCTCAGCCTGACCACGCACCGATGCAGACACCTCTCCATCCTGAGAAATGGTGATTTGCTGGGCATCTTCAGGAATAGCGATTTCTGGCTGCAACAGGAAGCCGGCACCCGGGGTAACAATTTGCCCTTGATCGTTTAACGTAAACTGACCATTTCGGGTATAAGCAATGGTGCCGTCCGGCTGTAGAATCTCAAAAAAGCCGCGCCCCTGAATAGACATATCCAGTGCATTGTCGGTGGTTAACAGGTTGCCCTGAGTGTGGGCTTTTTGGGTGGCGACCACTTTAGAGCCGGCCCCCACCATTAACCCTGACGGTAATTCGGTATCCGCAGAGGAACGACCACCAGGCTGATTGATGTTTTGATAGAGCAAGTCTTCAAAGATCGCCCGATCCTTTTTAAACCCAACGGTAGACGCGTTAGCCAGGTTGTTCGATACCACGGCCACGTCGGTTTGTGCGGCATCAAGTCCGGTTTTACTGATCCAAAGTGCTGGATGCATAATTGTCTCTCCTCTGCCTTGTTAGTTGCTGGCGGCAAATTATTAAATAATGCGTAATAGCATGTTGCCGCGCATATCTAGCGTGTCGGCTTTCTTCATCATCTTGACCTGCAGCTCATAATGACGCTGCAGGTGAATCATACTGACCATCTCTTCAATGGCGTTCACGTTTGAGCCTTCGAGCATGCCGGTCATGACGGTCACGGTTTCATCGGCCAGGGCATCGGTGCCATCTTTCTGGCGGAATAGCCCATCGTTACCTCTTTCAAGATTGCTGTATTCCGGGTTAACCAACTTGAGCCGGCCCACTTCTTCACTAACCGCCTCAGGTGCGCCCTGAGGACGAATGGAAATGGTGCCATCGGCGGCAATGTTGAGGTTATCCAGCGGCACCGGCAAAAACAGCGGGCCGGCATCGCCCATCACGATATTACCGTGGACGTCTTCCAGCACACCGTCCTGGCCGAGCTGGAAATTACCATCGCGGGTGTAGGCTTCGTTACCCTGCCGATCCTGTACGGCAAACCAGCCATCACCCTGAATGGCCACATCAAGATCCCGGTGAGTCTGAATCAACGGGCCGGATTCATAGTTATTGGTGGGGCTTTCGGTCATGGCGAACACCCGGGTCGGCAAACCTTCGCCGTATACCGGCATCGACCTTGCCTGTTCCAGCTGCGCTTTAAAGCCGTTGGTTTGTGCGTTAGCCAGGTTATTGGCCCGTAAAGACGTACCAACCAGGTCCTGACTGGCGCCACTACTGGCGATATAGAGTAATTTGTCCATGACTGCCTTTTGACGCTTTAATAGTAATTACCAATTACTCTGCAAAGGCAGTGCCAAAACGGCGAATACGTAGGCTAAGAGAGGATAAAAGAAGGGCCGCATACTGCGGCCCGGGGGATTAATGAATAACCTAGCGGATATTCAGGATAGTCTGATTTAGCTGGTTGTTAACTTCCAGTGCTCGGGAGTTTGCCTGGAAGTTCCGCTGCGCGATGATCATGTCAATAAGCTCAGTGGTCAGGTTCACGTTAGCCTGCTCCAGGGCTGAAGAGTTAATTTCACCAAAGGTCCCTGTAGTCGCTTCACCCGCCAGCGCTTCACCAGATTCAATGGACTCTTTCCACTGGGTATTGCTCTGCTGGGTCAGGCCCTGCTCATTGGCAAACCGCACTAACGCAACGCGTACCACCGGTTCTGAAGTACCGTTAGAGAACGTCGCTCTGACCAGGCCATCTTCACCAATGTCGACGCCGGTTAATCGCCCTACCGGTAAACCATCCTGCTCCAGCGAGGTGACTTCAAACGCAGAAGCATATTGAGTAGGCTCGTTAATAGTTTGTCCGCCCAGCGGATCCAGGTTGAAATCGATGCCAATCGTTTGCGTCTGATCGGCACCACCGGTTAACGCTATAGCGGCGTTGGCGGTACCGTCATCACCCAATGGCACAGTAACGATGCCACCAGCTGGAATTTGTGACGTAAAGTCACCGCTCTGGTTAAATGACAATCTGGCGGGCAACCAGGGCTCAGGAGTCCCCGGGTTTTGTGGGTCGTCTCTGGTTGGCAGCGGTACACTGTTATCACCGTTAGCAATATCTACCGGCGTATCATCAAGGGTGGCAAACATTAACCAGCTATTGAGCTGATCCGGGCCAGTCGGTGCCGCCTGATCGGTGCCATCTTTCACAAAGTAGTAAGTCATAATGTGACTTTCACCCAGTGAATCATAAACGGTTACCGAGGTGGCCGCGTTATACGTCAGCGTATCATCCGGATTAAACGAGGCAGGATCGAGATAATCATCATTGGCTGGCAGGTTCATACGCATGGTCACTTCCTGCGTTGCCTGCGGTGAGCCTGAAGAATCCGGAATACGCACAGGTTCGGTCGTACTTAACGCGACTGACGAACTGGTGCCGTCGGGGTTAACCGGAAAGCCAAGCAGGTTATCGCCGCTGCTGTTAACCACAAAGTTATTTTCGTCCAGCTTAAACTGACCAGCACGGGTAAAGGAGAAGTCCCGCGAGGTGATCTCTGGCACCGTGGCAAAGAAGCCGTTGCCGGTAATCGCCAAATCCAATGCCGTATTGGTAAATTGCAGGCTACCCTGGCTGAACTGCTGGGCGACTTCCTGAGTGAGCACACCATCGCCCACTTTGGTTTTACCACTGGCTAACAGTGAGGCGGCATACACATCACCGAACTCGGCCCGCGACTCTTTAAAGCCTACCGTGTTTACATTGGCAATGTTGTTTGCGGTAGTGTCTAAATCTTTCTGTGCGGCAGAGACGCCACTTAATGCAATGTTAAAAGACATGTGCTTTTCTCCTACTAACTGCCGATCTGAATGACGTCGTCAAGATTGATACTGACATCACCTTCTAAATTCAAAATAATGCCCTGGTTGCTGCCAGCCAGGCTCACACTGCTAACATGGCGATGGATAGCGGTAGAAATTGCCACCCCTTCCCCGTTAACCTGGCCGTTGGCACTGACCAGGTATTCGCCGGGCGGCATTAAATTGCCGCTGCGGTCGGTACCATCCCAGCTAAACTCAATGTTGCCGGCGCCCTGGGTACCCGCATCAATGGTTCTAATCACTTCACCATTACCGTTGGTAATGGTGATTTCCATATTCTGAACGGTCTGCTCGTTCACCACAAAGCCGCTTATGCCAGCACCTTCGCTGCCCATATAGCCTACGTTGGCTTCAACCAACACGTCCTGACCAATCAGACCAGAAGCTTGCAACGCCTGATTAGACGTCATCGATGTGGCAAAGTTTTCAAACTTTTCGTTAAGTTTGCTTATGCCATCGGCGGTGGTGAACTGGGTCATTTGCGAAACCATCTGATCGTTATCCACCGGCTTGGTGGGATCCTGATTGGATAGCTGCTCCGTTAACAGGGCAAAAAAGTCTTCCTGAGACAGGTTCTGTTCCGAGCCATCAGAGACTTTGACCTTCTCTTCCTGCCAGTAGAGGTCGTTATTGAGACCCTGCGTGTTGGTTATTATACTCACGTTTATATCCTCTTACTGGCCGCTATTACTGGCCACGGCCAAGGGTTAATACCCGACGGAAAATGCGCTTGGTGGTATCGGCCAGTTGCACGTTGGTTTCGTAAGCTTTGGAGGCAGACATCATATCGGCCATTTCTTCAACGATGTTGACGTTAGGCTTATAGATGTAACCATTTTCATCAGCCAGGGGGTTGTGCGGGGCGTACTCAGTTTGTAATGGGCGGTCGCTCTCGACAACGCCCAGCACTTTTACTTCCGACCCCTTGCTGTAATCATTGGTTGCACGGTTCAGTTCCGCAGCAAATACGGCGTGGCGGGCACGGTATGTATCCTGTTCACTGCTGCTAACTGAGTTGGCATTGGCAATGTTACTTGCCGTGGTGTTCAGGCGCACGCTCTCGGCATGCATACCTGACGCAGATATTGACATAACATCAAACAGACTCATTGACCTTGTCCTCCACTTATCGCTTTCTTCATGCCTTTGACTTTTCCGTTGAGAAACTCAATGGTGGCCTGATAGCGCATACCTGTATCTAAGAATTCATTACGTTCACGCTGGACTTCGACGGTATTGCCGTCGCCGGTGTCCGGCTGCGAGGGGATCCGAAAACCAATCTCTGTTGAGGAGACCATACCTCCGCTCATGTGTTTATCGTGAGTGCGCGTCATTGACTGACCGCTGGAGTGCTGGGCGCGTGCCATTGCTTGCTGAAAATCGATGCCACGGGATTTGTAACCCGGGGTATTGGCATTTGCCAGATTACCGGCGATGACTTCCATTTTATCGTTGCGGACCTTCAACGCGTTCTGATGAAAACCGACGAGCTTATCTAAATTAATGGCCATAGCACTTCTCCTCTATCGCAGAGATAAAAGCAAACTAAGTGCCAATCAGGCATTAAGGTAGAGGATATATTGAATAGAAAGACTAACTAACTATTTTAATTAGTCTTTTTTGCTGTAGTACAACCCGGGATTGCACTTCACCATGCGGTAACATTCGGCCGCTGCGGCCACAGATTCCGAGGCACCGAGAAACAGGATGCCGCTTGGACTTAACTGGGCGGCAATTTGTTGCAGTATTTTTTGTTTCAGCTCTGTAGAAAAGTAAATCAACACATTGCGGCAAAATACAATGTCGAACTTACCCAGCGAGGAGTAGCTGTGAAGCAGGTTCAGGCTGCGAAAACTCACCATCCGGCGCACTTCCGGTTTAACCTGCAACATACCGCTGGCGTGTTGCTGAAAATACCGCTGGCGACGATCGGCAGATAGCCCCCGGGCCAGGGAGAGTTCATCGTAAACCCCTTCTTCACATTTTCTAAGCATGTTACTGGACAGATCCGTGGCGAGAATCTCAGCCGAGATCGAACCTGCACCAGGGTTGTTACGCTGATACTCCAGAATTGACATGGCAATAGAATAAGGTTCTTGTCCGGAGGAGCATGCTGCACTCCAAATTCGAATGCGCCGCTGCCGGGTGGCAAGCTCAGGCAGTATTTGCCGGATCAGTAATTCAAATGGATAGCTATCACGAAACCACAGTGTTTCGTTGGTGGTCATGGCATCGATAACCTGCTGTAGTAATCCCCGATCCCGACCGGATATGGATTGCCTTAACAGTTCATCAATGCTGGTTAATTGCCGCTCGTGCAACAGCCCGCCGAGGCGACTGCGCACTAAATACTGCTTATTATCACCCAGCACAATACCACATTGCTGCTCCAAAAACTGCCGGAACTGACGGTAGGCGTCAGGCGATACATCCTTATTAATCAATCAGTTAGTACTCCGCTTGATTATTCTTCAGGGCCCAGCCATTTCTGAACCGCAGAAGCCAGTTCATCAGGATGAAATTTAGCAATAAAGTCGTCAGCACCCACCTTTTTAACCATCGCCTGGTTAAACACACCGCTTAAAGAGGTATGCAGTACTACATGGAGTTTTTGTAACTCGGGCGTGTTTTTAATTTCCGCTGTCAGCGTATACCCGTCCATTTCAGGCATTTCAATATCAGATACCAACACCCCGACCTTGTCGGTCACATCGCCGGTTTCGGCGGCGATTTCTTTCAATCGCTTGAGCGCTTCCAGGCCATTTTTGGCCATTTCTATTTCAAGTCCCAGCGTGGTTAACGCTCGCTTCACCTGATTTCGTGCTACTGAGGAATCATCTGCAATAAAAATAATTTTATCTTTAAAAGCATCGGTATTTAAGGTCGATGCCACTGCCTGGCTCACTTCTGTATTGAGTGGCGATATTTCGTTAAGGATCTTCTCAACGTCGAGAATTTCTACCAGCTCACCTTCAACTTCGGTCACAGCGGTCAGGTAACTGGCGCGGCCGGTGCCCTGTGGCGGCGGCATAATGGCATCCCAGTTGGTATTGATAATTCGCTCTACTGCGCCTACCAAAAAGCCCTGCACAGAACGGTTATACTCGGCGATCACGATGAAAGCGGTTTTAAGATCTTCAATTCTACGCCCGCCGGTAGCCATACTCAGGTCGATGACCGAAATTGTTTGACCGCGAATGTGCGCAACTCCCCGCACCAAAGGATTAAGTTTGGGCATCGACGTGAGCGCCGGGCACTGTAGAACTTCACGGACTTTAAATACGTTAATGCCGAATCGCTGCCGACCATTCAAGCGGAACAGCAATAACTCCAGCCGGTTCTGGCCGACCAGTTGCGTGCGCTGATTAACCGAATCTAAAATTCCAGACATACTTCACCTCGATATTTCAATGTGGGCATAGAGTTTGCGTATTTCCTGTTTAACAGAGGTGGCGTCAATAAACTGTCGCGGCTTTTCTGATTAGCAAAACTCGCTGATTTGTATTTAATAATAGTCAAAATGAAAACATCTGAACATGAAAATATTGAAAACATTACTTTTGCCTGCGCACCTGGCTTTCATATTGACTACAGGTATCACCTTAGCTCACTTTAGCGCAATTGCCCAACAAAACGCCACGACGGAGCATGAGCGTCTGACCAATGCCGTTAAAGCGTTTTTGAAAACCCGGCTGGCGCCCACCCAAGCCAACGACTTAGCCGATAATCTGAGCGTTGAAGTAACCCCCATAGACAGCCGCATTAAAATACCGCAGTGCACTGTGCCGTTTAGCTTTGATGTGGATCCTGCCACGCTGCAGCAGTCTTATTTAAATGTACGGGTAAGTTGCGACAGCAACAGCTGGTATCTGTTTTCCAGTGCCAAAGTCACCCGCACCCGAACTATCGTTGTTACCGCCAGTATGATAAGTCCGGATACGGTGCTTTCGGCCAGTCACTTGTCGTTGGCAGAGGTCGACATCAAACAACTCAGGCACACCCCTTTTACCTCATTGCAGGACGTTGTTGGGGCACGGCTAAAGTACCGCGTCAGAGAAGGTCAACCGGTACAAAGTAATATGCTATGCTTTATCTGCAAAGGTGATAGAATCACTATCAGTGCCAGAGCAGGTACTATGAAGGTAAAAACCTCAGGCATTGCCCGTCAGGATGGCGTAATAGGTGACACTATTGAGGTGGTGAACAGTAGCTCTAACAAGTCAGTTATTGCTGAAGTTGCCAGCACTCAGGAAGTCGTGGTGAATCTGTGATAGAGTTGCTGTAAATAACGCAGTTTTTATGTGAAAAAGACGCGATTGAGCCTAAAGAAATTCTGCCTGCAGCCGATACATATATTGAGGTTTAGAAGGTAGTGGAAATTAATTATGGCAATTAACAATGTAAACAATGGCTTACCCAAAGCACCTGTTGACAATAACAAGGTCAACAGTCAGCAACAGCCACAACAAAATAAAACGGCTGCGCAGCAGGCCGCCGCATCAACAGCTCAGGCTGCTAATGTGCCGCGTCAGGATTCAGTATCTCTGACTCAGTCTGCTCAGCAATTAAATCAGGTACAAAAGAAAAGTGCCGAAGCGCCGGTTAACCAGGAGAAAGTGGATAAGCTGAAGAAAGCCATTCAAAGTGGTGAGTATAAGGTCGATCCTCAGTCACTGGCGAAGAAAATTGCGCGCCTGGAATCGGAAATTTTTGGATTTAAGTCCTGAAGCGATAAATAATGACGGCAACACTCACTGAACAGTTAACGCAACAAACAGACAATCTGGCATCTTTGAAGACGATGCTGGACAAAGAGTTGCACCTGATTAGTTCCAGAGATGCCGAAGCGTTAATGACGCTGCTCAAAGACAAAGAACTACTGCTCGGTACTATCCAAGACCTCGACGAAGCCATAAACCCGCAGTTGTTGGCGCTTCAGCAAGAAGCGCCTTTGCCAGAAGCCATTCAAACACAAATCGATGAAGCGAAAAGCTTACTAAGCGAATGTCAGTACTGCACGCAGGTAAACCAGCTTGCTGTGGAACAGGGTCAGTTACGCCTGGTGCATTTACGCAATCTGATGATGGATGTGCGGGCCAAAGAATCACTGACTTACGATAAAGCCGGCAAAAAGAAAGGCGGCTTTTCAGGTAAAGGCGTCAGCGCTTAAGTTTCACTCTACTCTACTGACTTTCTTCAACTAGCTTCACCAGATTATCCAGCCCCATCTGCCAGGCATTTTCCTGCCATTGATACGCAGCCAACCAGTTTTCAGAACTTCGCCAGCCGCTATGAACCAGATGAATCTGGCAATCGCTAGCGTGCTCAACAAAACTGACGACCACATGCGTAAGCGGATCAGCCTGGTTAGCAAATGCTTTAAATTGCACCGGACTTTTCCATTCAAACGCGAGTAGCTGATTTTCACTAATGGCGGTCACTTTACAACCGATGGTGGAATCATTCTGCCGATCATCCGGTTGCCAGAATAATTCGTAGGGCCCGCCGGTTTCGGCACTGACATTGGCATCAGCCGTTAACCAACGGGTAAGCAGCGCATTTTGCGTAAAGCAGGCAAAGGCCTGAGCGACTGAGCAGGATAATCTCCGTGACTGATGTATAACGCGGTCCATGTTGTCTCTCCCTGAGTGTGCCGGCGCCTGGTAAAATGGAACCAGCACCGTTGTGAGATCGTCAACTACCGGGCACCAATAGCTTAATCCTTTTAGTAGTACTTCACTGTTTTTAAGCGTTGTGGCCGGGCCGTCGATACATAGATGTTATACACCTGCTGCATGTCAAGTTCCAGTTCGGTGGCGTAGGTATCCTCTCCTACCGGATAAGCTTTTACTACCCTCGCGCCGCGTATCACCCCTTCAACGGATGCCTGCAACTGAGCATTATTAATCACCATGTTGGCCAGTGATTGTTGGCCATTGATTCGTTGCCCGTAGACCTGTTCAGCCAGCTCCCGGTATGCGTCAAGCTTAGAGGCTTTCATCGCCATAATATTTTTCTCTGAATCGGAGCCACCATGCTGAGAGGCAATCGGTGCATACCCCACCGCGGTTAGCACCGGGTACTCCTCCGGCTCGACAGTCTCCCACTCCACATGTTTATCAAACATGGAAGTACAACCACTTACGAGTAACAGGCAGCTAAAAACTGCAAACGCCTGCTGAATGTGTTTTAAAACCGTCATAAAACCACCGTATTTTTGTGCCGTGTGGCCTGTTTCGCTGCCCACTGCTAAGGGGAAGCCACACAGCCACTTTTTGATAACCGTAAGATAGCAATATTTGTGCCCAACGATTGATTGAATTTTGGGAACGATATATGCAAAGACAACCACAGGAACGAATTCGCAAGTCAGATGATTGACGCAGGGCACGCAGCCCCACCAGTCGGGACGCAGCATAACCAGTGCCAGCCCTTAACCGGCTCATTGCAAACCAAAAGAAGTGGTAAGAGTGACACCCATGAAAACAATGTTTACCCTTATTACCCGGCTTACGGGATTTCTGTCGGCGACAACCTGCCTGTTGTTCGCTCTCACAGGGCAAAGTTATGCCGTCTGGTATGAGACACAGGGACAGTCTGTGGTGCTGAACGGCAATAAGATCCAGGCAAAAAATCAGGCAACCGAAGAAGCTCTTCGACAAGCCATGCTCTTTGCCGGCGCGTCGGTTCGCAGCGTGCAACAACTCACTGATGGCCTGCTCAATGATGAACGCCTTGAAGTCAGCGCGTCGGGCGAAGTACGCCAGTTAGAGCTAATCTCTGAAACCTGGCACGACAACGCCGTGACGGTGCGGATCCGCGCAGATATCTTTCCCGGTCAGCAGCAATGTTCTGCGGCCCCTTTCAGTAAAACCATTGCGACCAGCTATTTTCCGTTACTGGAACGCCAACACGCTCAGGATGGTCAGGTCCAGGAACTGGGGCGTCTGGTCACCGCCCGCTTAAAGCGGGAATTCGATCAATCCGCGCAACATGCTGTGATCAGCAGCATTGAGCCTTATGTAGTGCACTGGCAGTCCAGACAAATTCGTGACCAGGCTACCGCCCTGGCCACTCAAACCAAAAGTCAGTTCGTCCTGACCGGCGTCATTGAAGATCTCAGCGTTTACCGGCCGGAAGGTAACACCCTGGCTTTCTGGCAGGACGATACAGCAACCCGAAGTTTTCGCCTGAAGGTTGAACTGATAGACGGTATTAATGGCGCACCGCTGTTAAATAAAACCTATGAGACCGAATCAGAATGGGAATTCGATCGCTTCGCCCAACTGGATGCGTCTTCCAACCAGTTCTGGCAAAGCGCCTATGGCCTAGCCCTGCAAAATCAGCTACGGCAGTTACAAAGTGATGTGGACTCTGCACTGGCCTGCGTACCGGCAACCGGACGAGTGATCAGCATCAACGGTGGCAACGAGCTGAGTATTTCTCTCGGTCGCCAGCACGGCCTGAAACCCGGCGATACGCTCTCGATCTATCAAATACAGGAAGTAACCGACTATCGCGGTGTTAAGTTCACCCAATACCATTTGTATCCGGAAGAAGTCACCGTTATTGAAGCTTATGCCGATAACGCACGGGTAAAAGCCGCCGAAGACGGCTTACTGGCTAATATTCAGCCAAACGACTTCGTTGCCAAACGTTAAGGCTTTAGATTTTCGCCGGCCTATCTATAATGGGGGTTCGTGTCCCCATAGTTTAACTGGATAAAACAAGAACCTCCTAAGTTTTAGATCTGCGTTCGAGTCGCGGTGGGGACGCCAAGCAACTTCTACAGCTTCGATAAGTACTGAACTTTAACGCCAGTCGCGCGTAATACTATTCAGACACTTAGTGATCGGGGGATTTATGCGGCACGACGATCAGGATTTTGAACAACTGGATAGCTTTCAGGATTTCCTGCAGGAACTCGGCGATGTTAAACCGATAAAGTCTGACGACAAGGTTCACCTTCAGCAAACCCAGCAAGCTATTGAAAAACAAATGCGCCGGGAAGCTCTACTCGCTCAGAAACCCAAAGAAAGTCCGCTTACTTTCGAAGGCGTAAAGCCAGTGAAGCCAGATGATTTTCTGGAGTTTAAACAAGCTGGGATCCAGGATGGGGTGTATAAAAATCTGCGTCAGGGTAAGTATCCAATTGAACAGAAAATCTCGCTGGCGGGTCTTTCTTTGCGGGATTCGAGCATCACACTGTATCAAAAAATCAATGCCGCTCACGAACGGGGGGTAAGAACAATACTAATCCAACACGGTAAAGGCGAACAAAGTCAGCCCTTTCCTGCTTTGAAAAAATCTTACGTAAATCATTGGTTGCCACAGTTTAATAACGTGATTGCCTTTCACACCGCCCAACCTATGCATGGCGGACTGGGAGCGACTTACGTATTACTGAAGAAACACCCTAATCAAAAGATGATAAATCGCGAAAAACAGGCAAAACGATAACCTGCCACGAATGACATAATTATCGTTAACTAATTAATTTTATTAATTATTCTGAAGTGATTTGTTGAACTTCGGTAGATAATTCAGCTGACTGGGCGGAGGTTCCAAACGCTGCTGTAACGATCATAAGCAGCACTGCAACAGCCACGCCGGTTAAGCCGAAACCTTTTGAAGAACGATTCATATTCGTCTCTTATTATTTCTAGACCACTGTAAAATTGAGCACAGCGATGTTAACCCATCCCCTACAAGTCCTTGTAACCACACAGCATTCCATACTGCTTGCACTACTTTAATGCAGTAGAAGGGCGCTGGCAAGGTGTCAGGACAATTATTTGACACCTTGCCGTCATTTTTTTGAAATTAATCAACAAAACGCCGTGCGTTGCGGAAAATACGCATCCACGGAGAATCTTCCTGCCATTCATCGGCGCGCCATGAGTTGGCTACTGCTCTGAATACCCGCTCAGGGTGTGGCATCATGATAGTACAACGGCCGTCATCAGTAGTCAGGCCGGTAATCCCAAGGGGTGAGCCATTCGGGTTAGCCGGGTACTGAGACGCCACTTCACCGTAATTATTCACATAACGCAGTGCCACTTTGTCCTGCACAGACTGTAAATCAGCCTCCACAGCGAACTCCGCCCGCCCCTCACCGTGGGAAACCGCGATGGGCATTCTTGAGCCAGCCATATCAGCAAACAAAACAGATTTGGACTGCTGTACTTCTACCATGGCTACACGTGCTTCAAAACGCTCCGACTGATTGGTCACAAAATGCGGCCAGTGAGCCGTGCCGGGGATCAAGGATTTAAGGTTCGACAACATCTGACAGCCATTACAAACCCCGAGGCTGAAGGTCTCGTCGCGGTGGAAGAAACCTTCAAACTGTTCACGGGCTCGCTGATTGAACAGGATAGACTTCGCCCACCCTTCACCAGCGCCAAGCACGTCACCATAAGAGAAGCCACCACAGGCCGCCAGGCCTTTGAAGTCTTCCAGAGAAACGGCTCCGGACAGTACGTCACTCATGTGCACATCAATGGCGGTAAATCCGGCCCGGCTAAAGGCTGCCGCCATCTCCAGATGAGAGTTAACGCCCTGCTCACGCAGGATAGCAATGCGTGGCTTAATGCCTTTGGCAATATACGGTGCAGCCACATCATCGTTGATATCGTAACTCAGTTTAGCGTGCAGCCCCGGATCCTTAGCGTCTTGTTTGGCCTTATGTTCCTCGTCTGCGCATTCTGGGTTATCGCGCAAACGCTGCATAGCGTGAGTTGTCTCTGCCCACATTGCACGATAGGTAGTTCGAGCTTCGCTGAGCACAACCTCGCCGCCACGGGTAAATTCGATGGTATCAGTAGTATTTAATGTCCCTACTGTATGCACCATCTCACTCAGGCCATTTGCTGCGAAGACCCCAAGAACACTCTCCACATCGTCAGCAGAGACCTGCAATACCGCACCAAGCTCTTCGCTGTAAAGCGCCGCCAGGTCGTCATCGCCCAGCGTATCAAGCGCCACACTCACCCCGGTTTTACCGGCAAAAGCCATTTCCGCTACGCTTACAAATAAACCACCGTCAGAGCGATCGTGATAGGCCAGCAGTTTGTTGTCGGCCAGTAATGCCTGCACGGCGTTAAAGAAATTAAGCAGTAACTCCGGCGCATCCAGATCAACCGGCGTTTTACCTAACTGGTTATAAACCTGCGCCAGACAGCTGGCGCCTAAGCGATTTTTACCGTTCCCCAAGTCAACCAGCAATAAGGCTGTCTCGCCTTTGTCGGTTCGCAGTTGAGGGGTTACCGTTTTGCGAATATCCGTCGCCGCGCCAAAGGCGGTAATCACCAGTGACAGCGGTGCAGTGACAGATTTATCCTGACCATTATCCTGCCAGGCGGTTTTCATCGACATAGAGTCTTTGCCCACCGGAATGGTCAGGCCCAGTGCCGGACATAATTCTTCACCTACCGCTTTTACCGCTTCGTATAAACCAGCGTCTTCACCAGGGTGACCGGCAGCCGCCATCCAGTTAGCTGACAGCTTAATACGTTTCATGTCGCCAATGTGGGCGGCAGCGATGTTGGTAATTGACTCACCTACCGCCAGTCGCGCAGAAGCGGCGTAATCGAGCAAGGCTACCGGCGTACGCTCGCCCATCGCCATTGCTTCACCATGATAGGTATCAAATGCTGATGCCGTTACGGCAACGTCGGCAACCGGTACCTGCCAGGGGCCAACCATCTGATCACGGCTCACCAATCCTGTTACGCTGCGATCGCCAATCGTGATAAGGAATGTTTTCTCAGCAATGGCCGGTAAACGCAGTAAACGTTCAGCAGCATCAGCCACATTGATTTCAGTGCAATCCAACTCAGCTGAGCTCTGACTGGCGCTCGCCACATCGCGATGCATTTTCGGCGGCTTACCTAATAAAACTTCCAGCGGTAAATCGATAGGCTGATTATCAAAATGCTCGTCGTTCAATAACAGGTGCTGCTCTTCAGTGGCTTCACCAATGACAGCAAATGGCGCACGTTCACGCAGACAAATGGCTTCGAACACGGCCAGCTTATCCGGCGCGACCGACATTACGTAACGTTCCTGGGATTCGTTACACCAGATTTCCAGTGGTGACATGCCCGGCTCGTCTGATAATACTTTACGTAATTCAAAACGCCCGCCTCGACCACCGTCGTTCACCAGTTCAGGCATCGCATTCGATAAACCACCGGCACCCACATCGTGAATAAACTGAATGGGGTTGTCGTCACCGAGTTGCCAGCAGGCATCGATAACTTCCTGACAACGACGCTCCATTTCCGGGTTGTCACGCTGAACCGAGGCAAAGTCGAGATCTTCGCTGGACTGACCCGAGGTCATGGAAGACGCCGCGCCGCCGCCCAGGCCAATGTTCATAGCCGGACCGCCAAGAACGATCAGTTTAGCGCCAACCGTAATTTCACCTTTTTCGACGTGATCCTGGCGAATATTCCCTAAACCACCGGCCAGCATAATGGGTTTGTGATAGCCACGCACTTCGGTGCCGTTAAAGCTGTTTACTTCCTGCTCGTAGGTACGGAAATACCCTAACAGATTAGGACGGCCAAACTCGTTGTTGAACGCGGCACCACCAAGTGGTCCATCAATCATAATGTCCAGCGCGCTGACAATGCGGGTAGGCTTCCCATAATCGACTTCCCACGGACGCACAGCATCAGGCAGTTTCAGGTTCGACACGGTAAAACCAACCAGACCGGCTTTCGGTTTAGAACCTCGACCAGTAGCACCTTCGTCACGAATTTCACCACCAGAGCCCGTTGCAGCACCAGGGAATGGTGAAATTGCTGTGGGATGGTTATGGGTTTCTACCTTCATCAGGATAGCAATATCTTCGTGATGATAAGTGTACTCATGAGACTGTGGCTCAGGGAAGAATCGGCCAGCCTGCCAGCCTTCCATTACCGCGGCGTTATCTTTATAGGCTGAAAACACATATTCCGGACACAGTTCAAACGTGTTCTTGATCATCTTGAACAGTGACTTAGGCTGCACTTCACCATCAATGGTCCAGTCAGCATTAAAGATCTTGTGTCGGCAATGCTCAGAGTTCGCCTGAGCAAACATATATAATTCGATGTCGTTGGGATTACGCCCCAGCTTCACAAAGTTTTCGAACAAGTAGTCTATTTCATCGTCAGCCAGCGCCAGACCCAGGGTTTGGTTAGCCGACACCAGCGCGTCTTTACCTGCGCCTAAAATATCAACCGAGTTAAACTCCCGGGGCTGATGCTTATCAAACAACACCGCGGCCTCTTCCGGCGCCGCAAAGACGCTCTCAGTCATGCGATCGTGCAGCGCTGAGGCAACCAGTTTGTGCTGTTCAGCAGAGAGAGGCTGAGCTGTTACCACATAAAACGCGCAGCCACGTTCAACACGGGCAACGGCTGAAAGTCCGCAGTTATGGGCAATATCGGTGGCTTTACTCGACCACGGCGAGATTGTTCCCGGCCGGGGAGTAACGAAGAAACATTCGCCGTCGGCAGCTTCCTGTGCCTGCTTAGGTCCATAGGTTAACAACTTATCCAGCACAGTTAACTGTTCTTCTGTCAGCGCTTGCAGAGTATCAATTAAATGAACGTATTCGCTGTACAGGTGAGTAACTTCGACGCCAGATTGCTGTAGTCGCTGGATTAATTTAGCTGTGCGGAAGTCAGATAACGCCGGAGCGCCACGTAGGACCAACATAGTTTGCTACCTAATTTGTGAGAACCGCCGGGGAGAAAACGCCAATCTTCCGCCAGTCCTGGTTGTGAACTTGTTTGGCGCGGATTATAGTGGAAAAGCGGCGGCTTGATAACCTGCAAGGGTTATTCAGGCGTAATTTTTTTAGCCAGATAAGCCAATCCTGTGGTTTTAGCACTGACAGCAGTAATTAAAGAATAATAATGAATCCCCTACTTCACCGGCTAACCAGCAAAATACTTTTCATCACCTGTGCAATTGGCTGGTTGTTAATGGCCAGCGCGCAAGCGCAAACCACGCTTAATGCCATCCTGCAGGAACAGGTTTTGAAGGTCGGCCTGATAAATGACAGGCACCATTACCATCTGACCGGAAACGGCCCGACGGGCTTCGATTACGGCTATGCCCGTGGCTATGCTGACTACCTGGGAGTAAGTTTGCAGATCGTGCCGTTTTACAGCGAGGCAAAGCTTTACCAGGCACTTAGCAATAACACTATCGATGTTGCAGCGCCTCGTTTTCGCCATACCGATCCCGAACCAGACCTGAGCTATGGGCCGGTTTTGTTTACGACAACGGTAATCGAGATTGGGCCAGAAAATGCGGCCAGCCCCTGCTCGGCGCCCGGGCCACGGCAACGATTGGTACTCCCCTACTTACAGGATGTGGTAACGGCCATTACCGGTATCGACTGGCAAAAATCTGACAGTGCCGATAGCGTAACGCTCTTGGCTGAGATGATCAGTCAGGCCGACTATTGCACCATTCTTCCCACCACCTGGCGTGCTGCGCTGAAAGGTTATTTCCCATCCTTAGCCGAACAAGTAGTGCCTGATGCGACCCTAACCAAGCAGTGGTTGGTACGTGCTGAGGATACAGCGTTGCTCAGTACGTTATATGAATTCACTCACTTAAGCCGCACCAATGGTTCGCTTGCCGTGCTGACAAAGAAAATGCTTAAACCGGAAAAAGTGTTAGTCAAACCCAATCCCAGAGAGCTGGTTGAGGATATCAATACCCGCTACCCGGCCATACAACAGGCTGTTGAAGAGAGCCAAAGTACGCTGGACGGCGCTTACATCGCAGCTATCGATTACCTCGTTAATGACTGGCGTTCAGCGCAGCATGAACAGGCAAAAGACATAGACAAGCCAGCCATAAGATTGGCGCAGATAGGCCGTAAACTGGACTTATTGCAAGCGCAATTACCCGCCAGGATCCAGGGTATAGATCGCACCTGGTTTATTCTGGCTGCCTATTATCTTGGCGCCAGCCACGTCGAAGATGCCCGGCAACTGACTTCACGGGCAGGTGCTAACCCCGATTTATGGGTCGACGTAAAACAACAGTTACCCCGCTTGCAAACAGACTATGTGTCTACCCGTGCCGGCTTTGCCGACGGCGCACAGGCGGTGACTTTCGTTGATCAGGTACGTTACGTAGCAGAAACGTTAACACTGTTAATGAAAGCCTCTTGATCTTTTGTCACATCACCTTCATATAACTCTATTAGAGTAAACAAAGTAAATACCGGGTTGGTAGAAGACAAAAAATGCAACCCATTCATAATCAAGGAGATTAATATGAAAAACACAAACAGAAGACGACATCAGGTGCGTAAAACCAGCCAGAAAATTTTTCAGAGACGCCGTCAGTTTTTGAATTTTGACCTGGTTCAAATGGCTAAAGCTAATTAATTTTTCGTTTTTGCCGCTTTCTTTTCAGCCCTTCGTCGTTTAAAAAACTCAGAAATAATTCCCCCGCACTCATCCGCTAGCACACCACCGCTTATTTCAAGCTGATGGTTTAGCTGCGGATGCTGACACAGTTGCATCACACTGCCGGCCGCACCGGTCTTATTGTCAAAAGCGCCGAACACCAACCGATTGATACGGCTATGGACCAGCAGACCCGCGCACATTGGGCAGGGCTCAAGCGTGACATATAAGGTGGCGTTAACCACGCGGTAATTCTCAATGGTGCGAGCGGCCTTACGGATAGCTTTCATCTCTGCGTGAGCGGAAGGATCGTGATCCAAAATCGGCGTATTGTACCCTTCACCGATTATCTGATCATCGGCAACCACCACCGCACCTACCGGAATTTCGTTCATCGCTTCGGCCTTTGCCGCCAACGATAATGCATACCGTATCCAGTGCTCGTCTTGACTAACTTGCTCACTCATTAGTGAAAAAACCCAATTCAATGGTCAAAATAGCGATAGTAATTATAGTTCTTCACCACAAAAAAACATAACCACATGTTTTTAAAGCACTTTAAGTTTCTGGCGAAGTACTTGCTATACTATTTCCAAACGATGCTAGTCGTCACATCACCAACACCGATATACTGGCTCGGTAAATGCGACGTTAAGTGTCTGATTATACGAAACTGATTAACGAAGGGAAAATATTATGAGCTTTTGGACTGCAGTAGTTGTGATCGTTGCCATTTTAGCCGGCACCATCATTTCCACCTCTAAACATAAGGCAAAAAATAATAACGCTGATAATGACAAAACCAATGAGCTGGAAAAAGAAGTAGAAGCGCTCAAAGCACGTATTGTCACCCTGGAAAAAATTGTGACGGACCCTGGCTACGACCTGAAAAAGCAATTTAAAGATCTGGAAGACGACCGGGTTGCGTGATTGCCCATCAAAAAACTAACACCAGCAGTAAAATGCTGGTGTTTGATTATTAGCACGCCAAAATCACTCACACCATACCTGTTGTACCTGACTATCAGAGAAACTCCGTAACTCAACGCTAAACCTCCCGAATAATAGGCCATTATTCTTGCCAACAGCGGAGCTATAGAATATCTTTGCTAGCGGGTTTTATCGCGTTGCAAGCTGTTACATGGAGTTGTTGTATGCGTCAGTCATCAGGTTTTACGTTAATCGAACTGATTATTGTTATCGTACTAATTGGCGTATTGTCGGTAGTGGCCCTGCCAAAGTTTATTGATTTTTCCGGTGATGCCAGCCAGGCGACATTTCGTTCAACTGCCAGCGCGTTTAAGTCCGGGGTCGACTTCATTCACCTCAAGTGGCAGGTGGCGGGAAACAACGAAGCTCAGCAGGATTTTATTGCCATCGCCGATCCGGCGGTAGGTGGCGACCTTAGTGTAAATGCCAATGGCTTTCCTGCTGATACCCGAGGCTCCAGCCTAACGCTCAATAGCGACAACGATTGTCTGGATGTATGGCGAGCGGTTCTGAATAACCGTGATGCAAGCGTTGCAACCAACGACAGCGCGCTGTACGAGGCGCAGTACAATAACAACTTCACCTGCACCTACTCATTGGTAAGCAATCCGTCATTAACGGTTGATTATGATTCCACCACCGGTGATGTGACTATTAATTTCTAACCGGTTAACGTATTTCAGTAACCATCCAGAAGGTACCGCTCAGCACGTTCGATACGTCTCGGCTTGCCTGCAATCACCAGAATATCCCCCGGCGTTAAACGCTCATGAAAATCCTCGGCAGTAAATTCCTGACCGGCGCGCCGCACCGATTTAATCTTAACCTTATCAATCATCGCGGTCAGTTCATGCAGTTGCTTATCTACCGCAAACGCGTCGGTGCCCAGCGCTATGGCATGAATAAACTCCAGTTTATCTGCCGTGTTGTAGCTGATTTCTGTCGTTTCTCCGGGATAAAACCCATGCAGGTGATCGTAGCGGCCCTTACGCTCTTCGCGTACGCGCTTAAGAATTTTCGACATGGGCACCCCGGCATAATGCATCACCTGCGAGATAAGCATCAGGCTGCCCTCCTGAAGTTCCGGCACTACCTGACTTGCCCCGGCGCTGTAGAGCGCTTCCAGTTCCACATCGCGTGGGGTTCTGACCATCACCTCTACATCATCCTTTACCTGGCGTGCAGCGCTGATCACCAGCTTGGCCTTGTCAGCCTCGGCAAAGGTCACTAACACCAGCTTTGCCTGTTCCAATCTGGCACTGTGGAGTAAGTCTTTCTGGGTGGCGTCACCATAAATTACGTGTTCGCCGGCGCTGCGACTCTCAAACACCCGTATCGGGTCGACATCAATCACCAGATACGGCACGTCTTCCATACTGAGCATTCTGGCAACCGATTGCCCTACCCGGCCAAAGCCACAAATAACCACATGATCGCGCATACCACTTACGTCGATAACCGGGACTTCAGGCTCAATATGATTGTGTGTGGCCGGGCTTAATTTCTGAGCCAGCTCAAGGCTGTGTTCTACTAACCAGGGAGTTAAAGCCATGCTAATAACCCCCATGGAGATCAAAATAGAAGATTGTACCGGGGTGATAACGTCGTGACTGCTGGCCAGTGAGGCAATAACAAAACTGAACTCTCCCACCTGACACAATTTAAGTCCCGCCGACCAGCCATCAATGGAAGAAATGGCGAAAACACTGGCCGCCAGACGCACGAGTATGACTTTAGTGATCATTAATAAAACAACGCCCAGCACAATCCAATGGCCGTAGCTCATGAGCACTGACAACTCCAGCTGCATTCCCACGGTAACAAAAAACAGGCCCATCAGAATATCGCGGAAGGGGCGGATATCGGCTTCTAATTGATACTTATACTGGCTTTCACCAAGCATCATCCCCGCCAGGAAAGCGCCCAACGCCATCGACAAACCAAATGCGTAGGTTATTCCGCCCGCCAGCAAAGCGACTAATATAGTGGTAAGAACAAACAATTCGTCGGTGCGGGTTCGCGCAACTTCCCGAAAGACCCAGGGTAGAACCCATTTACCGGCCGACATTAACATACCTACAACCAGTATGCCTTTTACCAGTGCCAGGGTCAGCGCCATGGCCAGACTGGTATCACTCTGGCCGGATAGCAGCGGAATGACTATCAAAAATGGCACTACAGCCAGATCCTGAAACAACAGAATACTGACCGCCAACTGGGTACGGACATTGTTTAAAATGCCCATTTCGGTGACCTGCTTGATCACAATAGCGGTTGAGCTAAGCGCCAGCATACCGCCAATAACAATTGCTGCAGAGAGGGTCGTCTCCACCAGTACCCACACTGCCAGTGAGCCCAGTACGGTGGTCAGCACCATTTGCATCAGCCCGGCGCCGAACACCAGCGATCGCATTGCCATCAGTTTGGGTAATGAAAATTCAAGACCGAGAGAAAACAACAAGAAAACAATCCCCACCTCAGCGGCCAGATGCATGTCCTCCGGATGAGAGTAGAGAGCAAAACCACTGGGACCGGCAATAATCCCGGCAAACAAATAAGCGAGAATGGGCGGCAAATGAATGCGCTTAAACAAAGCCACACTGACCACTGCAATAAGCATCAGCAGTACAATTTGAACGAAACCGTGCTCTACCACTTAAATTCCCCGTAATGCATTTTGGGCATGTGTTTTGCTTTATAAATGGAAACGATACTATTAAGTCTAATCAAAGCACACATTTTCACAAGAAACGACATTTTTTTGTCATCCTTAAAGTGAAGTGAGTGTAAGACGTTGAGTCAAGGGGCAGCACTTGGATATATCAATGATTCAATTTGAGCAAGCTACAGCAGAAAGCAGCTTTCTTGGCACCATAGAGCCTGAAGTGCTGACCAGTGAGCAGGTCAATACTGTGCTAAACCAACTGACCTCGACGATTGAAATTTATACACTCGTCTCGCTCTATTTTACACAGGTAAACAGATATTTACCCTTGGTAGGTATCGATATGTCAGAGTTTGATGAGCAATTAAATGCCGGCTTACTACACAGCCACTCCGCGGTTAGTCTACCGGTTAGCGCTGTGCGTCTGGAGCAGGGTAAGCATGCCGCGTTTGTGCGTTATATTTTTGACGAAAACCTGTCGCCCTCTCAGCGTCGTGTACTGGCAACTCTGCATCAGCTTTTTACCCGCCCCTTAACTCACGCGATGGAATTCCAGCGTTTACGGTTGATGGCCACTAAGGATCCACTTACCAACCTGGGGAACCGAAATGGCTTTAATGAAGCGGCCCAGCGCCTGATAAACCGAAATACGCGCAACGGCCAGACCTTCGGACTTCTGGTGGTAGATTTAGATAACTTTAAACAGGTCAATGACAAGCACGGTCACCAGCAAGGTGATGTGGTGTTAGAAACCACCGCGTCAATCCTGACCGACACCATTCGTGGCCACGAAGAAGCCTATCGCTTCGGCGGCGATGAATTCTGCTGCTTACTGGATGTCAGTTGTCCACAAGAATTATCGGCCATTGCAGGCCGGATCCACGACGCCATGCATACCCACCCTCTGCTAAAAGCGCATCATGTCACTTGTAGCATAGGCGGTACACTGCTGCGCGAGAACGACAGTATGGGCGACCTGTTCGACCGTGCTGACAAAGCGCTTTACGAAGCCAAGGAAGACGGCAAAGATACCTATCAGGCAGCCTGAAGCGGCAACGAATTGCCTCTGGCAAAGCGGGAATTAGAGTGGTCTCAGCCGGATATACAATGAATACTGCCCCGCGTTAGACAGCGGTATTACCTTTTCTTTGCTTATTAGTACCAGTGGCTGCTGTGCAGCGCTGAGTAATAACCACTCACTTCGTTCCCAAGGCGGAATATTCCACTGCTTTAACCACTGCTTCAAAGGCTTATGGTGTGCTGCACCGGCAGGCTTGAGTGCCACCGATAACACCGGCCTTTGCAATAGAAACTCGCTATGGGAGACAGCAGTATTCAGCACGAGCGTGGCGTCATTCGCCTGATGGCGGATGGATAAGCGCTGACCGACCGGGGCAATCCTAACGTCTTCCCCCACGTTAAATTCAAGGGACTCAAAAGACCAGTCACTTACCCGTTTGTGCAGGCAATGCAATTCATTCTGGTAACGTCGTAACTCAACACGCCCAAGCACCAGATGTGGTTGAGCATCCGGCTTAGCCCTGAGCATGTACTGAATTTGTTCCAGTTGCTTTGTCCCCGGCATGGCCACCTGATTACGCTCAAGCCAGCGGCGTAATAAGGCCCGTTGCCAGCGCGCCGAAAAGCTTTTGAGCTGCGTCACACTGATACGATCAGGTTGATAACACAAACCGTTGTTCAGGTGATCGTCACAAACCTCATCTAATAGTGCCTGCTGTTCGGCACATAAACCGGCACTGCGTGACACTGTCTGACCCACCGCTGGCCAACGGGCACTCAGCGAAGGGATAATTTGCTGACGCAGAAAATTACGGTCAAAACTGTCGTCCATATTGGACTCATCTTCAATCCAACGTAATGAGTGCTGTCTGGCGTAGGCAACAATTTGTTCTCGGCTAATCGCCAGTAACGGCCGGCTCAATATCACCGAATGCATCGTGCTGATAGCCGGTATTCCGGACAGCCCTTTCGGACCCGCGCCACGTTTTAACTGTAACAGCACCGTTTCCAGTTGATCATCCTGATGGTGGGCGGTCAGGATAGCGCCATTTGCTGACTTAGCATGCCGGGTTAATGCCGCATAACGTTGCTCTCTGGCGCAGGCTTCCAGGCTCTCCCGAGGCCCGGGTGAAACGTCCACCGGGTATGCGGTAAAAGGGACTCGTACTGACTCACAAAAAGTCGAACAAAACTGCTGCCACAGATCAGCATTGGGACTTAATCCGTGATTGATATAAACGGCGGAAATTTCAGGCAAGTTCGGTTCGCAGCGCTGTACCACACTCAGTGCATGTAATAACACCACCGAATCAACACCACCACTTAACCCCACGATCAGGCATTGCGGATGATGCTCCTGCACAACCGTGGCCAAATGCGTTTTGAGTGCGTGATAAATGGGATCCATAAAGGCGCTGTAACCTGATTAAAACAGAATAAAAAAGGGCCGATACGGCCCTTTAGTAAAGTAATCGATTTAATGTGGCCTAGCAATAACCAAATGACATCAGGCGCTCATAGCGCTCATCCATCAGTTTATCCACTGGCAACGATTGTAACTGGCTTAATTGCTGTTTCAGCGTGGCTTTCAGATTAGCTGCCATACTGTCGTGATCACGGTGCGCACCGCCTAATGGCTCTTCAACGATAGCATTGATTAGCCCCAGTTCTTTAATTTGCTGCGCGCTAACCCCCATGGCTTCGGCCGCCTGTGGCGCTTTATCGGCGCTCTTCCACAGAATCGACGCGCAACCTTCCGGCGAAATCACCGAGTAAGTACTGTATTGCAGCATATTCACGCGATCACCTACGCCAATGGCCAGGGCACCGCCAGAACCACCTTCACCAATAACGGTACAGATGATAGGCACTTTCAGCTCGGCCATTTCTTTCAGGTTACGGGCAATCGCTTCACTCTGGCCACGCTCTTCTGCGCCAACACCAGGATACGCCCCGGGGGTGTCGATTAAGGTAATAATGGGCAAATTAAAGCGCTCTGCCATTTTCATCAGACGCAACGCTTTACGATAACCTTCCGGTTTTGGCATCCCGAAGTTACGTTTAATCTTCTCCGGTACATCACGGCCTTTCTGATGACCTATAATCATTACCGGCTGGTCGTCTAATTTCGCCAGGCCGCCTACAATCGCCTTGTCATCCGCATACGCGCGATCGCCGGCCAGTTCGTCAAATTCCTGAAACGTGCGGCCAAGATAATCCAGCGTATAAGGACGCATGGGATGGCGCGCTAACTGAGAAATCTGCCAGGCACCAAGATTCGAAAATATCTTGCCGGTTAACTCAGCACTTTTCGTGCGCAGACGGGTGATCTCTTCTTCGATCCCCACATCAAACTCACCGCCCTGATTTACCAACCGCAGCTCTTCAATTTTTGCTTCTAGTTCGGCTATTGGTTGTTCAAAATCCAAAAACTGTATACTCATTACGTGTCCTACTTTTACTCCCTGATTAGCCCGACTTTCATCGACTAATGAAAGGTTAGCTTAACCGACTGCTCACCCAGGCACTGTTTTAAATCGTGCAATAATTGATCTTCGGGTGTAATAAACCAGTGCGCGTCACATTTTAATGAAACCGCCACATCCGGATGTAAAATATCTAACTGAACCGGGCAACTACCGCCCGCATAATTACGTAAAATCGACTGCAACGATGATAACTTATCTGGTTTACACCATTGTGTGTCGACTTGCAACGCCAGAGAACGCGCATTTTTCTCACGCGCCTGCACTATATCCATAGCATCCCGGGCGGTGATTGTATTGCCACCCGAGAAATCATCAAAGCTGACCTGTCCTTTGATGACCAAAATACGATCAGGTTCGAGCACTGATTCAAAAGTTTCATACATTTCAGGGAAGAACCTGACGTCCATTCTAGCACTTTTATCGTCAAGTGTAACAATTGCCCAGCGCCGGCCTTTCTTATTGGTCATTACCCGTACACCCAGCACCAGACCAACTGCCGTAGCCATTTGATCTTTACCGGTCGGACGCAGATCAACCAACCTTCCATCTACATAGTTACGAACTTCTTCGGCATATTGATTAATAGGATGGCCGGTTAAATATAACCCTAAGGTTTCTTTCTCACCATCGAGCCAGACTTTTTCCGGCCACTGTGGCACTTCAGCAAACGCCTGGCGTACCTGCTCAGGTTCAGTCGTCAATAATCCGAACATATCTGACTGACCGAAAGACTCGGCTTTAGCATGCTGATCGGCCGCTGCTATGGCTTCTGGCAACGACGCCATAATGGCCGCACGATGCGGGCCAAGGTTATCCATTGCGCCCGCCAGTACCAGCTTTTCCAATACCCGCTTATTCACACGCTTAAGATCAACTTTGGCACAAAAATCAAACAGGTCAGAAAATTCCCCCTGATTCTCACGGGCTTCAATAATCGCTTCAATAGGACCTTCGCCCACGCCCTTAATAGCACCGATACCATAAACAATCCGACCTTCGGTATCGACAGTAAACTTATAACGACCTTTATTCAGATCCGGCGGAAGTATCTTCAGGCCCATACGGCCCACTTCATCCACCAGGGTAACAATTTTATCCGTGTTATCCATATCGGCAGACATAACCGCCGCCATAAATTCAGCAGGATAATGCACTTTCAGCCACAGCGTTTGGTAAGACACCAACGCATAGGCAGCAGAGTGAGATTTGTTGAACCCGTAACCGGCAAATTTTTCTACCAGGTCAAAGATTTTCATGGCCAGATCCGGGTCAATATTGTTGTTTTTTGACCCTTCGGCAAACACCGCCCGTTGCTTTTCCATTTCTTCGGGCTTTTTCTTACCCATGGCCCGACGAAGTAAGTCTGCTCCACCCAGCGAGTAGCCTGCCATTTCCTGGGCAATCTGCATTACCTGCTCCTGATAGAGGATAATGCCGTAGGTGGGTTCAAGGATTTCCTGTAAGCACTCGTGCTGATAATCGGCATCCGGATAGGAGATATCCTCACGGCCGTGCTTACGGTCAATAAAGTTATCTACCATGCCCGACTGCAGAGGTCCCGGACGAAACAGGGCCACCAATGCGATGATATCTTCAAAGCAATCCGGCTTAAGGCGTTTGATGAGTTCTTTCATACCGCGGGATTCAAGCTGAAATACCGCAGTGGTTTCGGCGGCCTGCAATGACCGGAAACTCTTTTTGTCTTCTAACGGAATGGCGGCAATATCAACGTCTTTGCCCTGCCCTTCCTTAATCATATCCAGGGCCCACTGGATGATGGTCAGGGTGCGTAACCCGAGGAAGTCAAACTTAACCAGACCGGCGGTTTCCACATCGTTTTTATCGAACTGGGTAACCGGGTTTTTGCCCTCATCATCACAGTAGAGCGGTGAGAAATCGGTAATTTTAGTCGGCGCAATCACCACGCCACCGGCGTGCTTACCGGCGTTTCGGGTTACCCCTTCAAGGATGCGCGCCATATCGATAAGATCGCGGACTTCTTCATCCTGATCATACAGTTCGGGTAAACGCGGCTCCGCTTCGAAGGCTTTGCTCAGAGTCATGCCCGGATCCGGCGGAATTAACTTTGAAATGCGATCAACAAAACCATAGGGATGACCCAGTACACGGCCCACGTCGCGGACCACCGCTTTGGCTGCCATGGTACCAAAAGTAATAATCTGCGATACCGCATCCCGGCCATACAGCTCAGCAACGTGGTCGATAACCTCGTCACGCCGGTCCATACAAAAGTCAACGTCAAAGTCGGGCATCGATACCCGCTCAGGGTTAAGGAACCGTTCGAATAGCAGGTCAAATTCCAGCGGATCAAGATCGGTGATCTTCAGGGCATAAGCCACCAGTGACCCAGCACCAGAACCACGGCCTGGCCCAACCGGAATGTCGTTGTCTTTACTCCACTGGATAAATTCCATGACGATCAGGAAGTAACCTGGGAAGCCCATCTGATTGATTACGCCCAGCTCAATTTCAAGCCGTTCGTCGTAGGCGGGTCGCTTTTCCCGGCGCTCATTTTCATCGGGAAATAAGAACGCCAGACGCTCCTCAAGTCCCTCTTCTGAAACCTTCACCAGAAAGTCTTCGGTAGTCATTCCGCCGGTAGGAAACTGCGGCAGAAAATACTCGCCCAGACGAACCGTTACATTGCAGCGTTTAGCAATCTCTACGGTGTTTTCAATAGCCTCGGGAATGTCCTCGAACAGCGCGACCATTTCTTCGCTACTACGTAGATACTGCTGTTCACTGTACAGTTTCGGGCGACGCTTATCATCCAGCGTGTAACCATCATGGATACTTACGCGGATTTCATGGGCGTCAAATTTATCCCGATCGATAAAGCATACTTCGTTAGTGGCTACTACGGGCAAACCGCGTTCTTCCGCTAACGCAAAGGCGGCATGATTGTAGTCTTCTTCGCCCCGTCGCCCGGTGCGAACCAGTTCCAGATAGAAACGATCGGCAAAATGGGAAGTATAAAATGCCAGGTTGTCTTCCAGCATTTTAGGGTTGTTTTTAGTCAGTAACTGGCCAACATCGCCTTTGGTTCCACCAGAAAGCACAATCACGCCATCGGCATGTTCCGCCAGCCATTGTTTATCAATCATCGCCCGATGATGGACATGGCCTCGCAGGTACGCTTTCGAAATTAACAAGGTGATATTTTTATATCCCTCGTTGTTCATGGCCAGTAAGGTGAGGCGGAACGGCTCGTCGGGAAAATCTTCGCTTTGCACCCAGAAATCGGTGCCAATGATGGGTTTTATCCCGCGGGAGTGCGCCTCTGAGTAATATTTTACCAGGCCACACATATTCATCTGATCGGTGATAGCCACCGCCGGCATGCCCAGCTCTTCCACTTTGGCCAGAATAGGTTTGACCTTATTCAGACCATCCATCATGGAAAAGTCACTGTGTACCCGTAAATGAACAAAGTTCGCTGACATTTTTTATTAACCTTTAGTTGTCACCGAGGATTCTGCAGCAGTAAGTAATGCCTGAACCGGTTTAAAACTTTTGCGATAACACGATAATACACCGTTGTCGGCCAGCGCTGCAAAGTGCGCTTTGGTGGGATAGCCCTTGTGCGCGGCAAATCCATAAGCAGGATATTGCTGATCCAGATCCAGCATATCGTTATCCCGCTCCACTTTGGCCAGAATCGATGCGGCCGAAATTTCAGGATGCAGACTATCGCCTTTTACCACTGCTTCTGCAGGATAAGACCAGGGCGGTAATCGATTACCGTCCACCAGCACGTAGTCTGGTGTTAGTAACAGGTTATCTACGGCGCGGGTCATGGCCAGCATAGTAGCGTGCAGAATATTTAGTTTGTCGATTTCGGCTGGCGTTGCACGGCCGATAGCCCACGCCAGCGCTTTTTGTTTGATTTCTGCCGATAAAGCGTTGCGCTTTTTCTCACTGAGTTTTTTAGAGTCCGTTAACCCGTCTATAGGGTTATTCGGATCGAGGATCACCGCAGCCGTGACAACATCGCCCACTAAAGGGCCCCGGCCAACTTCATCTACGCCGGCAATATACTTACTACTCATTGATTACTTCCAGAACGGCTTCTGCCGCACGCTCATCGGCGTTTTGCTTTAACGACTGGTGCAATTCTACAAACCGCTCCGTTAACGCCGTGGTATCGGCATCGAACAAGTTGAGCAATTCGCTGCAAAGCCGCCCGGGATTCACATCTTCCTGCAACAGCTCGGGCACCAGTGCTTCGTTAGCCAGAATATTCGGTAGTGAAAAATACGCCGGTTTGTATAACCGCATCATCATTTTATGCGTTAACCAGGATAGCAGGTAGGCCGATACCATGGGCCGCTTGCAGAGCATGGCTTCGAGCGTAGCCGTGCCGGAAGCCAACAGGATCACATCGCTGGCAATCATGGCTTCTCGGGACTGCCCCGCCAGCACCTGTACCCGACTGTCTTTAAGCCAGTCCGGATTATTGGCCTGCAAGTATTGCCCGATTTGTTGCAAACGTCTGTCATTGGCGGCCGGGATAACAACCTGACATTCAGGCTTATGCTGCCACAATTGCTCTACTGTAGCGGTAAATACCGGCAGCAATTTTGCCACCTCGCCGCCCCGGCTTCCGGGCAACAGTGCCAGGCACTGGTTGTCGTTGCTCAGGCCTAGCGTTGCTCTGGCTTCGGCCTGATCAGGATGCAGCGGAATAATGTCGGCCATGGTGTGACCCACAAAGCTATAGGGCACCTGGTATTTATCGTAAACATCCTGCTCGAAAGGAAAAATCCCCAGTACCCGGTTAGTGGCCCTGGCAATTTTAAAAATACGTTTTTCCCGCCACGCCCAGACAGTTGGACTAACGTAGTGCACGGTTTTAATCCCATGCTGTTTTAAAGCGGTTTCTACACGCAGGTTAAAATCAGGCGCATCTACGCCAATGTAAACGTGTGGAGGGTGCTTAATAAAATGAGCGATAAGTTCATTTTTAACTTTCAGAATAGGGCGGATGCTGGATAGCACTTCCACCAATCCCATCACCGAAAGAGTTTCGATATCAAACAAACTGGTGCAACCCGCCGCCTGCATATGCGGCCCGGCAATGCCTTCGAATATCGCGTCCGGGTAGCGCGTTTTCAGCGCTTTGATGAGTCCGGCGGCGAGTACGTCGCCGGACGCTTCACCGGCAACGACGGCAATGCGTAGCGGTTTTGCAGTCATCGCTTAACGTACGATGCCGCGTTCTGACTCCGCCAGAAACGTAATTAACATGCCAACTTCGGGATGACCTTCCGCCATCTCGGTGAGTTTCTTAATTGCTTCTTCAACCGTGTTGTTATCGCGGTAAATCACTTTATACGCGCGTTTTATGGCCATGATGGTTTCTTTGCCAAATCCGCGACGACGAAGGCCTTCAGAGTTGATCCCCTGAGGGACGTGCTTAGTGCCGCTAATCATCACAAATGGAGGGATATCGCGCAGTACGATAGCGCCACCACCGGTAAAGGCATGCTTGCCTATTTTACAGAACTGATGAACTGCTGTGGTGCCGCCAAGGATGGCGTAATCACCGATTTCCACATGACCTGCAACCGCCACGTTATTGGCCAGGATGGTGCCATTACCAATCACGCAGTCATGCGCGATGTGCGCATTCACCATTACCAGATTATCATTACCAATACGGGTAACGCTCTGATCCTGAACCGTACCACGGTGAACCGTAACGCCTTCACGAAAGACGTTGTTATCACCAATAATTAGCTCTGTGCGTTCGCCGGCGTATTTTTTATCCTGGCAATCTTCGCCAATCGACGTGAACTGGTAAAAATGATTACCTCGTCCGATACGCGATGGCCCTTTTATCACCACATGCGACTCCACCCGGCAATCATCGCCAAGTACCACGTCGTCTCCAATCACTGAAAACGGGCCAACGGCTACGTTGTTACCGAGTTTGGCATTGGGGGAAATCACAGCAGTTTCATGAATCACGTTAATCTTTCTCTCTCATTGCACACATAAATTCTGCGCAGCAGGCTTCTTCGCCGTCGACACTTGCGACGCCTTTGAACTTCCAGATCCCACGACGCTCTTTTACCAGACACACATCAAACTCAAGTTTGTCACCTGGGGTGACCGGGCGCTTAAAACGCGCATTATCAATGCCGGCATATAAGTATAGCTTATCGTTTTTCCCAATGGTCTTGAACCCTAAAATGCCTGCAGCCTGGGCCATCGCTTCAAGGATAAGAACCCCGGGGAAAATAGGATAATCGGGGAAATGGCCGGTAAAACATGGCTCGTTCAGTGTAATGTTTTTATAGGCTTTAATACTGACACCCAGTTCAAAATCCGTCACTCTGTCAATCAACAGAAACGGATACCGGTGGGGCAGCAAATCCATGATTTCACGGATTTCAATGGTATTAAGTGGGTTGGCCAAAAATTATCTCCTTCGACACGGTATAAGCAGACAGCTCCCTATATGGTGCCTTGCCGCTATGACTTTTAATGGGCCGCAACCTTACGCGTTAATCACTTAAAAACAAATCAGACCAACACACTGCGCTGGCCTGATTGATTACGATTAGATACTAGTTGTTGCTGTAAGTACCTGCTGACGACTTACAGAACAGTATTAAACTCCTGCTCTGTAGTTACCAGCCGCTGACTAGTTTAATTTACTCAGTTGATCCAGTACTTTTTGTGACAGGTCGTTGCTTTCGTCTGCATAAACCACAGCCGGTGCATCCAGAACCAAATCGTAGTCGTTGTCTGCAGCAACTGAATCGATCGCTTGCTTGATAAGCGCTAAGATTTTGTTGCGCTCTTCATTCTGGCGACGCTGGATATTTTGCTGAAGTGGCTGAACTTTCTGAGAAAGTTGCTCTCGCACGGTCAGAATTTTTTCTTCCAGCTCTTTCTTTTCGGTAGCGCTCATGGTTGCTGCGTCACGCTGTAATTTTTCAGCATATAACTGGCCATCACGCTGTAACATGTTAACTTCGTCAACCTGCTCTTTGAATTCCATGGAAATGGCATTCTGGATTTCCGCCGCTTGCGGCAGCGCCTGAAAAATACCCTGCACGTTTACCACGCCGATCTTTTGTTCTGCCATTGCTGCAGAACTAAACATCGCACTACCTAACATTGCCGATGCAATTGCGTATTTTGCCAACTGTTTCAAAAGGTGCTCCTTTTATTTTCTGGTCTGTGCCAGCTACTATTAAAATGTTTGACCAATATTAAATGTAAAGAATTTCGCATCATCACCTTCGCGCTCTTTAAGTGCTCGCGAAAAGCTAAAGACCATTGGGCCCATTGGTGATATCCATTGTACAGAAATACCGGCTGAACTGCGAAATAATGTCGGATCAGAATAATCCAGTAGTTCATCACCACCGATTCTATTTAACTGAAGATATTCATCATAATCAAACTCTGTGTCCCACACATTACCTACGTCCATAAATATACTGGTACGAACTGAGTTAGACGAATCTTCTTCGACAAATGGGGTCGGTGTAATTAATTCCAAGCTACCCAGCGCCATGGCGTTCCCGCCCAGGCTACGACGTGAGAGCACGTACGAATCGAAAACCGGACTTCCAGGGAGCTGAGTTCCATCAGGTAACGTAATCGCATTTGAACCGGGACTACGCTGTATACCTCTGGGGCCTACAGTGTTGTTCTCAAAACCACGTAGCGTATCCGCACCACCGGCTGTGAAGTTTTCTGTAAAGGGTAGAATCTGATCTTCGCCGTTGATATCACCATAGCCATTACCATAACCCAGCCTGACCTTGGTTAGCACCGACCAACGCTGATCGCGACTGAGCGGGAAGTAAAAGCGGCCGTCGTAAATGGTTTTAAAGAAATTCACGTCTGAGTTTGGCGTGGTAATACTGAATGATGCACGCTGCGACGAACCCGCCGTTGGGAACAAACCACGGTTTAATGTACTGCGACTCCAGGCAACCGAACTTTGCAGGCTGGTATAGGAGATCGGCGCATCCGGATTCTGATCGTCAGTAAACTGACTGTAGAAACGGTTAGTTTGCTCGTAATACCCCCGGTTAGACAGCTCTACATCAGAGTACGTCAAACCAAAGTTAATCCGGTTAAATTCGTCAATCGGGTAACCAATATTGGCACCGACTGACCAGCGCTTGGAATTGTACTGAATAACGTTAAAGCTGGAGCCATCGAACTCACTGAACGCTACGGTTCCACCTAAGCTGATGCCGTCTATGGTAAAGAACGGGTCAGTATAAGACAGCTGTGCCGACTTCTGATACGAAACAGTACTCACATTAACGCCGATGCGCTTACCGGTACCCAGGAAGTTATCCTGCTGAATACCCGCCTGCAAACCTAACTTAGTCTGATCACCATAGCTGATACCCGCATTAAATGAACCAGAAGGTTGTTCTTTCACTTTAAACTGCACGTCAACCTGGTCGTCTTTACCCGGAATCCGCACGGTCTCAAATTCTACCTCTTCCATGTAGGTTAAACGCGACATGGCGTTTTTCGAGCTTTCCAGCATATCGTTGGATAGCCAGGTACCTTCCATTTGTACTACGTTTTGACGTAACACTTCATCGGCCGTAATGGTGTTGCCGTTAAAGTTAATCCGGCGTACATAGATGCGTTTTCCCGGATCTACCCGCAGAGTCAGCTTAACGGTTTTATCTTCATCGTTAATTTCCGGCACGGTGGTTACCGTAGGATAGGCATAACCAAAACGGCCCAGATATTTGCTGATAAATTCTTCGGTGTAGGTCACTTCCGCCTGATTGTATAACTCGCCCGGCGTAAGTGGTAATACCCGCTCAATGTAGTTCTCATGACCCAGCATTTCACCCACCAGCTCAACTTCTGAGATGGTGTACTGCTCACCTTCGGTGACGTTCAGTGAAATATAGATACCGTCTTTCTCGGGGGTCATGGCCACCTGAGTGGAATCCACATTGAAACGCAGGTAACCGCGGTCCATGTAGAAGTTAGTCAGAGTTTCCATGTCACCCTGTAACGTTTGCTGCTGATAACGGGTTTCTGACAGGAAATCATACCAGGCAGTATTAAACTGCAACTCAAAGTCTTCCAGCAGTTCCTTATCTGAGAACAGCTCGTTACCCACGATATTGATTTGTTTGATATCGGCAGCATCGCCCTCTTCAAACAATAGCTTCAAATCCACCCGGTTACGCGGTAGGGGCGTAATGATTGCGGTGACGTCAGCGTTGTATTTACCAATACTGTAAAAGAAGTCCTTCAGGCCATTTTCAATGGAGGTCAGA
>OJDQ01000032.1_pt1 | contig 72922 bp, 65 predicted proteins | sample 1592851 | NCBI WGS metagenome assembly OJDQ01 (sample SAMN05416774, study PRJEB24817) | seawater metagenome | isolation source: Sea water | place: Canada:Atlantic | collected 2013-07 | reverse complement strand
CGAATAACTACGACAACTTAAGCTTCGAAGAGCGACTGCAATTACTGGTCGATGCTGAGCATCTCGAACGCGGCCAGCGAAAACAACAGCGCCTGCTAAAGGCTGCAAAACTCAAATTACATGCTACCGTCAGGGACATTGATTACACCCATCCGCGCGGTTTAAAGCAGGCGCACATGGCCAGCCTGCTGCAATGTGAATGGGTACATAAACACCAGAACTTACTGCTCACCGGGCCGTGTGGTTGCGGTAAAACGTATCTGGCCTGCGCTATGGCTCACACCGCCTGCATGAAAGGCTACAGCGTCAGGTATTACCGATTATCCAGGCTGATGCTCGAACTGAGCCAGGCAAAAGCCGATGGTACTTACAGCAAAATGCTGCAACAGCTGGCCAAAATAGACATCCTCATCCTGGATGACTGGGGCCTTGAGCCACTGAAGGCTGCTCAGCGCAACGACCTGATGGAAATCATGGACGACAGAAACAACCACAACTCAACCATTATCATCAGCCAGCTACCCACCGACCAATGGTATCAATCCATCGGTGACAACACGCTGGCCGATGCCATCCTCGACCGCCTGATGCACAACGCGCACCGGATAAAACTAAAGGGAGAATCAATGCGGAAAACACGCTCAGAGTTGACTGATGGTGAACACTTAGCGTAAAAATGGGCTTCGCCCAATGCGGGAAATCTTAGGTGTTCACGATGCTCCAGAATCAGCGTTCACGTTCAGCAGAATACGCACTGTAGGCAGCGCAACACCAAACTCCAGAAGTAATGCGCCTATGCGGGACATGCACGCTGTTCGGTCCTTAATGTAACCGTGCCTAGCTTTATGAATAGCAGAAATGACTTGGGCTTCTTCTGACTTTACGCTGACAAAGCGCATATTGGGTCTTGTTGATGCTTCGCATATCGCTTCTGCATCTATGAAATCGTTCTTGTTACTTTTAACGAAGGGCTTTACATATTTCGGAGGAATAAGCCTAACTGTAAGTCCCATCGACTCACACTGCCTGCCAAGCCAATGTGCACCACCACACGCTTCAAAAGCGATTATGCATGGCGTTAACTGATGAAGATAATTGAATAATGCAGAGCGGGATAACTTTTTACGGATGACTTGTTTATCAGAGAAATCACGGCCAATCACGTGAAAACATGACTTGCCTAAATCGATACCAAGAACTTTAATAGTAGACATGATGGTTCGCCTCTTTGATTGCCTAACTCTAAGACTAGCTTAGAGGTGAGGCGGACCATCTAATTAAACCGACTTGCGTCGGTTTATGTTCACATCTAAAAATGGTACCAGAGGCCGGACTTGAACCGGCACGCTATTTCTAGCAACGGATTTTGAATCCGTCATGTCTACCAATTTCATCACTCTGGCACTTATAGATGTGCAATGACTGTAATTCAGTCAGGCTGCGAATTATAACGATGTCATAGAGACTGACAAGCGTTTTTTTAGTCATTCTTTAATAAGCGGCTAAATAATATGCTGTTTTGAGTTCAGTCCTAATGGGGGCGGAGAAATCCTTAGCGGTGAGTTGTCTATCACTGGTTTTTATTTGTACATGATGAGTTAGTCACGGAATGATTCGAAAGGGGCTGTGTAAAAATATTTTTAAAAAGTTTAAAAAATAACCTGACACAACTGAATAAGGGTGCTAGGATCCATTTGCCTTTGAAAGGTTCTATTATATTTGAAAATTGCTCGTTCCGTTGATCCATTGTAAGTCCCTTGCGCGATTCACATTAGATACGATTACTGAATCAAGCCTGCCGCAAAACAGATAGCCCTTCATTGCAAGACCGGTTTTTTAAACCACATTAAATTAAATACTTTTTGGAGTTATCTATGTCTACTTCTACAGGCACAGTAAAATGGTTCGACGAAGCTAAAGGTTTCGGTTTTATTTCTCAAGCTGACGGCGGCAAAGACGTATTCGTACATTTCCGCGCTATCAAATCTGAAGGCTTCCGCACTTTAGCTGAAGGTCAGAGCGTACAGTTCACTATCGAACAAGGTAACAAAGGTCCACAGGCTGCTGACGTAGTAGTACTGTAAGACAGTTGTTCTTATAAAACAGGCACCTTCGGGTGCCTGTTTTGTTTCTGCCGCAAAATATTTATTCCTGCTGTTTCCGTTCTCTACTCCTTCTGCGCTTAACCGTCTACTTTTGTCCTGATCTGTGGCACACTTGCGCCCATCGGTGTCAGACACACAGTTAGCCATGGTTAAAAAAGTTAAAAGCACGATAAAAAAACAACCTAATCAACCACCTCAACCACCTCAACCGCCGGAGCAATCTGCCCGGGCTGGATTTGTGCGGCGCTTGGCTGCCATGATTTATGATGCGCTGGTGGCAACTGCTGTGGGAATGTGCGCGGCCATGGTGTTGATCGTAATACTGGTTGTTTCGCTCAAAAATGGCTGGCTGGATTTACAAGGTTACAGTGAGCCAAATGAGTTGCTTGGTAAGTCTGTTTTGTATAAAACCGTTATTCAGGTGTGGGTAGGGCTCTGGGTTGCAGGGTTCTTTTTGTGGTTCTGGAAGCGGGGCGGTCAAACCCTGGGAATGCGCGCCTGGCGTTTACGTATTTACAGTATCACCGAAGAGCCGGTGGGGTGGGGGCGTTTAGTATTGCGTTTACTTGCTTCACTGGGTGGTCTCGGAACCCTTTTAGTCCTGTTTGACGTAAAAAACAAACAGTCTCTGCAAGACCGGGTCGCGCAAACCGAAGTGCTTAAACTGACCAAAGAACAGAACAATCATAAGAGCTGGTAACTAATAAGCAGATAAAGGGGTAAGAGTACATTAATCAACGTCATTAATGCACTCTTACCCCTTTGTTTATCTGGAGAGTAGCGCCGTAGCAACGGTCGCAAAGAGAATACTTGGTAGCAAGGCCCCTAATACCGGCGGAATGTTGTAAACCAGGCTCAGAGGGCCAAATACTTCATTGGTAATGAAGAAGCCGAAACCGGTTAATACGCCCATGATGATTCGAGCACCCATGGTCACACTTCGCAACGGGCCAAATATGAAAGACAGCGCCATTAATAGCATTACACTTATGGTAACTGGCTGCAGTACTTTACGCCAGAAAGCCAGCTCATAGCGGCTGGTATCCTGCTTATTATTGGCCCGGTAGGTGATATATTCCTGCAAACCCTGAATCGATAATGCCTCGGGCTTCACTGTTACGATACCCAGTTTGTCTGGCGTCAAAGACGAATCCCAGCGCCAGGTGGGCTGTACATCGGCGGTAATGGCGTCTGCACCAAAGTAAGTGTGTGTTACCTGAGTCAAAGTCCAGCCGTTTTGTTCGTAGAAGCCGCCACTGGCATTGGTGATGCTGTCCAGTTGTAAGCCATCATTGAACCGGTAGATGGTAACTTCCTGTAATGAATCGCGGCTCATTACCTGGCCAATACTCACAAAATGATCGCCGTCTTTGGCCCACACATATTTATCCGAGGAAAATAGCGAGCCCCCGGTAATGGCTTCGGTACGCAGTTCTTTAGCACGGGATTCACTCACGGGCGTTATCCATTCACCCACTGCCATCACCACAATAATCATCACTAAGGCTGATTTCATGGCCGAGTTAATTAAATTCCAACGGCTCAGCCCGGCCGCCTGCATGACCACCAGTTCGCTATTGCTGGCCAATACCCCCATGCCTATCAGGCCGCCCAGCAGCACTGCCATGGGGAAGAACTGTTCAAGATCGCGAGGCAAGCTAAGCAGCACGTACACCAGTGCAGCCAGCATATCGTAATTGCCTTCGCCCACTTTACGCAGCTGCTCCACAAACTTAATCAGGGCGCTAAGACCAATCAGTACAGAAAGGGTTACCGTGACCGTGCCCAGCAGTGTTCTGGCGATATACCAGTCGAGGATGCGGATCATGATTTCCTCCGCTTGAGCATGGCTTTAATCTCGGTGCCGAATTTGCGATCCCGGGCGAGTAGGGTAAAGCCAATGACTAGCATAATGCCGTGTACCCACCACAAGCCGAGCTGGATAGGTATTTTGCCGTCTTCCAGCACTCGCCGGCTGGCCAGTAACAGCATAAAGTAGCCAAGGTACAGTAAGATAGCCGGGAACATTTTACCAAACCGCCCCTGGCGCGGATCCACCGCACTGAGCGGCACAGCAATCAGCACCAGAAAAGGAATCGATAGCGGTATAGCCAGCCGCCATTGCAGTTCCGCCAGGGCTTCTGTGGAACCATCCTCAAGCAATTCCACGGTGGGAATAACCGAGACTTTTTTGCGCTTTTGTTGTTGCTCCGGATCGTCTATCTGAATCTGATATTCGTCGAAAGCGACTACCCGAAAATCGAGGCGGCGTTGCTCGCCTTCGTACTGATTTCCGTTGTTCAGAATCAGTTGGCGGGTACCGTCCGGCTTTTTGTTTACCGTGCCTTGTTCGGCATAAACCACCCGAACCTGCTCGTCACCTTCATTTTTTTGCTGTGCCAGAAAGACTTTCTGAAGTGAGTTGTCACTACCAATATCATGCACGAAAATTACGGCTTCCTGGTTGCCCGTTTGTTGAAAACGGCCGGGAATAATGGCACTGAAACCAGCTTCTGCTTTGGCTTGCTCTCGCAGGTTATATTCACTCTCTGCGGCCAGCGGGGCCAGGTAAAGAGTCACCACGCCGGTAACGATCATTATGATGAATGATAAAAATAACATTACGCGGGTGACGTACCATTCGCTGATCCCGCAGGCGCGCATCACGGTCATTTCGCTGTCTACATACAGCCGGCCGTAGGCCATCATAATGCCTAAAAAAGCGCTGATAGGGATCACCAGCGAAGCGAGTACCGGGGCGTACAAAGACAAGAAGCCGAGCACCAGACTGGCCGGGATATCGCCCTCAGACGCATCCCCCAAAACACGAACAAAACGCAGCGTAATAAAAATTGCCATCAAAATTAAAAATATGGCGATTTGCGATTTAAGCGTTTCCTTAAGCAGATAGCGGAATATCAGCATATCTGGCCTATGCAAAAAGTCGGAATTTTAGTGAAAGCGGCTATAATTTTGAGTAAACTTACCATTTTTACAAGTTTTGCCAGTAATAACTAACCGTTGGCTCCGGAAGGCGTGTTTGCCTGAACCGTGATTTATCACGTTGACACGCCCTACGCAGGATTGAATTCGTGCGTATTAAACCATAAAGCAAGGCAAAACGGCATGTAAAATTGTTTCGGGCCAACCAGACAGAACAAAATGAGGTGATACAGTGGAGTTTAACGTAAAGAGCGGCAGTCCAGAGAAACAACGCAGTGCATGTATTGTGGTGGGCGTCTATGAGCCGCGACGTTTGTCCGGCGTTGCCGAACAACTGGATGCAATTAGTGAAGGATACATCAGCAACTTACTGCGCCGCGGCGACCTCGAGGGGAAAGCCGGTCAGATGTTGCTGCTCCACCATGTGCCAAACGTACTGAGCGAGCGGGTACTGCTGGTTGGTTGTGGCAAAGAGCGTGAGCTGGACGAGCGTCAGTATAAACAGATCATTGCTAAAACCATTCAAACCCTTAACGAAACCGGTTCGATGGAAGCCGTCTGCTTCTTAACTGAGTTGCACGTTAAGGGTCGCGATACCTACTGGAAAGTACGCCAGGCGGTCGAAACTTCACAGGATACCCTGTATACCTTCCTGCAACTGAAAACCAAAAAAGGCGAGCCGCGCCGTCCGCTGCGTAAAATCGTTTTCAATGTGCCCACCCGTCGCGAACTCACCGTGGGTGAAAAAGCCGTTGAGCATGGCCTGGCCATTGCCAAGGGCGTTAAGGTTACTAAAGACGTGGCCAACATGCCGCCAAACATTTGTAACCCGGCGTACCTGTGGGAGCAGGCGCAGCAAATGGCTGAAGAATATGGCAGCGTTAGCGTGGAAGTGGTTAACGAAGCCAACATGAAAGACCTGGGTATGAATTCTTACCTGGCGGTGGGCCGTGGCTCTGAGAATGAATCGTTAATGAGTATTATTCATCACAAAGGCGGCGCTGATGATCAGGCACCACTGGTGCTGGTGGGTAAAGGCCTTACCTTTGACTCAGGCGGTATCTCATTAAAGCCAGGCGATGGCATGGACGAAATGAAGTACGACATGGGCGGCGCTGCCTCCGTACTGGGTGTTATGCATACGGTGGCGGCGTTAAACCTGCCAATTAACGTGATAGGCGTACTGGCCGGTTGTGAGAACATGCCGGATGCCAACGCTTATCGCCCTGGTGATATTCTTACCACCATGTCTGGCCAGACGGTTGAAGTGTTAAACACCGATGCTGAAGGCCGTTTGGTATTGTGTGATGCGCTGACTTATGTTGAGCGTTTCGATCCGGAAACCGTGGTCGATGTAGCCACCCTAACCGGTGCCTGTATCATTGCGCTGGGTAAACATGCTACCGGCCTGATGAGCACGCATAATCCACTGGCTCACGAGCTGCTGAATGCCTCTGAGCAGGCATCAGACCGTGCATGGCGTTTACCGCTGTGGGATGACTACCAGGAGCAACTGGAAAGCCCGTTTGCCGATATGGCTAACATTGGCGGTCGTCCGGCGGGTTCAATTACCGCAGGGTGCTTCCTGTCGCGCTTTACCAAGAAATATAACTGGGCGCACCTGGATATCGCAGGTACCGCCTGGAACAGTGGTAAAAACAAAGGCGCAACGGGTCGTCCGGTACCTATGCTGGCGCAGTTCTTAATGAACCGTGCCGGTTTAGGCGCAGAGGATTAAGGGTTAATGCCTGCCGTTCGATTTTACGCATTGGCTGAGGCGTCAGTTTCTCCCGCAGGGCACGAAAGTGTGCCTGCGGTGTGCGCCAAAGCCTGCGAACTCACCGCCGAACTCTATTCGCAGAAGAAAAAGAGTGTGGTACTGTGCGCAGACCAGGCACAGGCCGAAGCTGTCGATCAGCTTTTATGGCAATTGCCGGCGGCGCGTTTTGTGCCGCATAACCTTGCTGGTGAGGGCCCCAATGGCGGCGCACCAGTAGAAATCGTCTGGCAGCCTCAGTCGCTGCCACGCAAACAATGTCTGATTAACGTTAGCGGGAAAATGGTGAGTAACTTCAACCAGTTTCAGCAGATCATCGACTTTGTGCCGGTGGAAGAAACGGCCAAACAGCAAGCCCGCGAACGTTATAAACAATTTCAACAAGCCGGTTGCCAAATGCAATTTCTGCCGGCCTAAAAAGAGACTTTTTGAGACACTCCATGGACAAAACCTACGAACCCCAAACGATCGAAAAACAGTGTTATCAGCGCTGGGAAAACGAAGGCTTATTCAAAGCCAAGGGCGATGAAGCGCCAACGGGGAACCCTTACTGTATTTTACTGCCGCCACCGAATGTTACCGGTAGCCTGCACATGGGGCATGGTTTCCAGCAAACCATTATGGACGTGCTAACCCGATACCACCGCATGAAAGGCGATAACACGCTGTGGCAGGTGGGTACCGACCACGCTGGTATTGCAACCCAAATGGTGGTTGAGCGTCAGTTAAATGCCGAGGGCAAAACCCGTCACGATCTGGGTCGCGAAGCGTTTATCGACAAAATCTGGGAGTGGAAAGAGCACTCAGGTGGCACCATCACCAGTCAGATGCGCCGTTTAGGTACCTCGCCAGACTGGGACCGTGAAGTATTTACCATGGATGACAACCTGTCTAAAGCGGTAACCGAAGTCTTTGTACGATTACACGATGACGGCCTGATATATCGCGGTAAGCGATTGGTAAACTGGGATCCGGTTCTGCACACGGCGGTGTCCGACCTTGAAGTACTTAACGAAGAAGAAGCCGGCCACATGTGGCATATGCGCTACCCGCTGGCTGACGGCAGCGGTAGCATTGTGGTGGCGACTACTCGCCCTGAAACCATGCTGGGCGATACGGCAGTAGCGGTACACCCGGAAGATGAGCGTTACCAGGATCTCATTGGTAAAGACATTAAATTACCCATTACCGGCCGTTTAATTCCCATCATTGCGGATGACTACGTGGATCCGGAATTCGGTACCGGCTGCGTTAAAATTACCCCGGCGCATGATTTCAACGACTACGACATGGGTAAGCGCCATAGCCTGCCGATGATCAATATCTTCACGCCAGATGCCAAAGTTAACGACAAAGCCCCGGAAGCCTATCAGGGGCTGGACCGCTTCGATGCGCGTAAGGCAATTGTAGCGCAGCTCGAAGCCGACGGCGTTCTGGTAAAAATTGACGACCACAAACTTAAAGTGCCCCGTGGTGATCGCACCGGCGCTGTTATTGAACCTTACCTCACCGATCAGTGGTACGTGGCAATCGAAGAGCTGGCCAAGCCGGCTATTGATGCGGTAGAAAGCGGAGAGATCCGTTTTGTGCCCGAGAACTGGAATAAAACCTACTACCAATGGATGAATAACATTCAGGACTGGTGTATTTCCCGTCAGCTGTGGTGGGGCCACCGTATTCCAGCCTGGTACGACAATGAGGGCAACGTTTACGTTGGTCGCACAGAAGACGAAGTGCGTAACAAGTACCATCTTGAAGCCGGCGTCCAGCTGAACCAGGACGAAGACGTTCTGGATACCTGGTTCTCCTCTGCATTATGGCCGTTTGCCACCATGGGCTGGCCGGAAGAAACCCCGGAGCTGGAAACTTTTGTGCCGTCGTCGGTTCTGGTTACTGGTTTCGATATTATCTTCTTCTGGGTAGCACGCATGATCATGATGACCAAGCGCTTTACCGGCAAAATCCCGTTTAAGGATATCTACATTACCGGCCTTATCCGCGACGAAAGCGGTGACAAAATGTCGAAGTCGAAAGGCAACGTACTGGATCCTATCGATCTGATCGACGGTATCGACCTGGAATCACTCGTTGCTAAGCGCACCACTGGCATGATGCAGCCACAACTGGCCGCTAAAATTGAAAAACGCACCCGCAAGCAGTTCCCGGAAGGTATTCATGCCTACGGTACTGATGCGCTGCGCTTTACGTTTGCAGCCATGGCATCAACCAGCCGAGATATCAACTTTGATATGGGCCGGGTAGAGGGCTATCGGAACTTCTGTAATAAAATCTGGAATGCCTCGCGCTTTGTGCTGATGAACACCGAAACCGAAGATACCGGTCGTGACGGTGGCGAGTTAGTGCTGAGCCTGGCCGATAAGTGGATTTGGGCGCAGTTCCAGCAAACCCTGGTGGAATTTGAAAAAGCGCTTTCTGATTATCGCTTTGATATTGCCGCACAAACGGTTTATGAGTTTACCTGGAACCAGTTCTGCGACTGGTATCTGGAGCTTACCAAGCCGGTACTGAATAACGATGAGTCAAGCGATGCCGAAAAGCGCGGCACCCGTCATACGTTAATCAACGTGCTGGAAAGCCTGTTACGTTTACTGCACCCGTTAATGCCGTTCATTACCGAAACCATTTGGGAACGTGTTGCACCGCTTAGTGCGCTGGATTTCAATGCTGGCGACAGCATCATGGTTCAACCTTTCCCAGCGGTAGATGCTGCTAAGCAGGATGAGCAGGTATTGGCCGACATCGAATGGGTTAAGCGCTTTATCGTAGGTATTCGTAACATCCGTGGTGAAATGGATATTGCGCCGAGCAAGCCACTCCCTGCGCTGCTGCGTAATGTTAGCAGTGAAGATGAGCGCCGCTTAGGTATTTCCCGCACCTTTATCGACCGCCTGGCACGTCTTGAGTCCATTACGGTGCTTAAGGAAGGCGAAGAAGCCCCCGCCAGTGCGGCAGCAGTCGTAGGTGAGATGGAAATTCTTATCCCCATGGCCGGCCTGATTGATAAAGAAGCCGAGCTTGCCCGAATTGCTAAAGCCATGGGTAAACTGGAACAAGACGTAGCCCGCTTTAAAGGTAAGCTGTCTAACGAGAAGTTTGTTAGCAATGCGCCGGAAGCCGTGATTGAAAAAGAAAAAGCCAAGCTGGCCGATTCTGAGTCACAGCTGGCTAAGCTGAAAGCACAGCACGAGACGATTGCTGCGCTGTAAGTATTTGTACTTAAGATAATAAAAAACGCACCAGGTGAAAGCCTGGTGCGTTTTTTTATGGGTTACGTTAACTAATCGTAGTTGCGTTACATAGCAGTGGGATTAGCGAGTAGTGTTGGTATGCTTATCCAGAAACTTAATCATTTCCTGCCAGAGCTCAACGTTGTTTTCCGGCTTGTAAAAGCCGTGGCCTTCGCCGGATTTCATCATCCACTGGTAAGGATGGTTTCTGGCTTCGAGCTTCTCACGTAAAGCAAAGGCATGCTCCTTGGGCACCCGCACGTCTTCTTCACCCTGCACAATAAATACCGGCACTTTGATCTTGTCGGTGTTTTTAATGGGGGACTGGAAGTCGCGGTTTTCGCCTTTTGGTAATACCTGATTAAGGTAATTGATACCGGCATCGTTTTGCGGGATATCACCTTTTTCAAACATCATGTCCAGATCGTAAACGCCAACAAAACCAATAGTGCACTGGTACAAGTCCGGCTCGCGAATAACGTTCTGTAATGCCGCGTAGCCGCCGTAAGAGGCGCCGTAAACACACATTCTGTCTTTATCAACAATGCCTTTGTCCACCAGATACATAGTGCCGTCTGTCATGTCATCAATCATGGTGGTCCCCCAGTTACGGAAACCTGATGTCAAAAATGGTAACCCGTATCCGCCAGAACCGCGGAAGTTCGGCTGCAATACTGCGTAGCCATGTGCTGCAAGTACTTTGGCATCGCGTACACTGGAGTCTATGTTAGCAATAGAATCACTGATACCGTGCGGTCCACCGTGAGGCAGCAGTACAAAAGGTAAATCCTTAGCTTCGCCTTTAGGCAAAGTGAGTACAGCAGAAATCTCCAGGCCATCACGAGCGGTATAAGTGATCAGTTTGGACTCCGGAATTTCCACGTCGTCCAGCCAGGGCTTACTCTCGGCCAGTTTCACCAGTTTGCGGGCCTCGGCGTCAAACATGTAATACACATTGGGATTATTGGCATTACCTACCCGAATAATCATTTTGGAATTGTCGCGGGTTGCAGACGTTGCTGAAACGTCTTGGCCCTTAAAAGTATTCGCCAGACTGGCCAGTACACGTTGTTCGGCTTCACTTTTCACGCCGCCAAAGAACATGGTTTCAATGCCTTTGTACTCATAGCTGGCGCCGAATATTTCTTTAATCTTACCGTTTTCACTGTGCAGGATTGGCGATAAATCTACTTTAGGGTGTGACGCCAGTACTTCGTGCTTTTTGGTGTCGATATTATAGGTCGCCAAAGACCAGGTATCAGTTTCCAATGTACTGAGACCTACAATGGTTTTATCGTCGGACAAAAACACCAGTGGCGTGAAAGATGGTGTATAGGGTTCACTTTCAAATGCCACTTCCCATTCAGAGTCGGTGTCTTTGCGCACCATCATGGTTTGCTTATTGTCTTCGTTAGGATTGGCGCCAATCATCGCCAGCACATTGCCTTTGGTATCGGTATAAACGTTCACATTTGAGCCAGCGTAAGCTCGCAGCGGTGCGCGACCTTCGGAGGCTTTACGGCCATTGCTGACCTTCATTCTGTAAATATCGAGGAAGGGCTCTTTGGCGGTTAAATCGGTGCTGTAAACTAACACGGCATCCGGCTCATCCGGCAGAATATCAATAATTTGTGAGAATCGGCGGTCGCCGCTCTCAGCGCGCCAGCCGCTTAAGATAACGCTGTTTTCACCGTCTGCATCCATGGCAAATAATTCACCGGTGGGCAGCGGTTGTTCAAAGGAACCAACTTCCCTTGCCATGCCCAGAATCAAACGTTCATCGTTAAGCCAGTCAAAGCTGGCAACGGTTTCCTTACCCTTTCCGCGTGTAATGGAAACGACTTCCTGATCCTTGATATTCAACACGGTTAAAAACACCACGCCATCTTCGCCGCGAGAGGTCGAAGCCAGATAAGTGCCGTTGGGTGAAATTTTAATGTCCAGGTACTGTGAGTGTTTAGCATACGCTTCTAATAATGGCGTATTGATTTTAGCTTGCGCTGCTGATGTGAATGTCAGACTTCCAAGGAGTGTCGTGATGACAACTAACATCAAACGAACTTTCATAATTTTTCCCTCTAGAAAAAAAAGCCCCCGACAAGCGAGGGCTTTATTTAACTATTACAACTTAGAAGTTATAACGCAGGTTAGCAAATACACGACGACCGATGAAGTCGTACTGTGAAGCAAGCACTGTGTTACCCAGATCAAAGCCGCTGCTAGAAATTCTAGGTGGCGCTTTGTCAAAGACGTTTGCCACACCCAGAATAACATCCAGACTTTCATATTCGAAAGAACCAGACACTGTATGATAGGTAGTCCAAGGTGTCTCATCGATGAAAGTTACTGTGTTACCGTTAACCGTAGTGGTGTTGGTTTCACTGGCGTAGTACTCGTAGTCGTTAGTCGAGTCGAAGTAGTTCGCAGTCCAGGTCAGGCTGAAGTCATCGTTAGAGTAAGTTAAACGAGCAACACCAACATGTTTAGGATAGCCTTGCTCTCCTGTTCTTCTATTATAAGGAGAGTCAGAGAACAACTTGCTGTATTGTTCGATTTGCATGGTGTGTTCTACGCGGAAACGCAGTGAACCCCAATCGAAGTCGTCCTGGTAAGTGAAGTTATAATCCACACCACGAACTTCCTGAAAAGCGATGTTAACGTAACCACCGTTAACCTGATCGATACCATAGTCATTGGCACTTGAGCCGTCACGGCGAGTGAACAGATCACACAGTGGCTCGTTAGCGAAGTCTATAGAACTATAACAACGGCTTACGATGTCTGCTCCACCTAAGTTATCGATTTCGTCATTGATTTCAATGGCAAAGTAGTCAACCGATACCGCATAAGTATCTTCAGGGCTGGTCCATACTACACCAACGCTTTCAGCTACAGACGTCTCAGCTTGAAGACGGCCTGCACCACCACTGGTTACCAGGGTGACAGAACCACCAGCTTGTACGTAGTCGGCAGGTACGCCGTCAGCGATACAGTTTTGATAAACGGTGTCAGAAATTGCACCAGAGGCAAAGCCTGCTTCATAGTCTAAACATGGGTCAACGGCTAACTGACCACCAAAGCCGGTTTGTTCAGCCAGGAACAGTTCGAACAGGGCTGGTGCGCGGAACGAAGTACCACGGCTTGCACGTACACTTAAACCTTCTACGATTTCCCAGTTCAGGCCCAGTTTGAATGTGGTGTCGGTACCGAAAGTATCGTAGTCAGTCCAACGGCCAGATGCAGTCAGATCCAGTCTTTCTGCGCCCGCTACACCTTCAAGCAGAGGCATTTTAACTTCGGCATATACTGCTTTAGTGGTTTGGCTACCCGCAGTGATACCGGCACCTGACAGACCCCAGGAGTTACCGTTAAGGGTGTGGTAACCAGGGCGGTCATCGATTTCGTCACGCTGTACCTGGAAACCAAATGCTGCGCCAACTTCACCGGCAGGCATGGTAAACAGATCACCAGTGATAAAACCTTCAAGGGTTTGCTGGGTGTACTCAGTGTTACCATTGTCACGGCCAAACAGGAAGTCCAGTTGCTCTGGTGAACGGTTTCCGTACAGGAACTGTGGATCAGTCCAAGGGATGTTTACACAGGTTTTGTTACTAAACTCAGTGACTTCGCCGCTACAGCTAACGCCATCTGCAGCGTTGTACTGGGCCATCAGCATGGAGTCGCGGTAAATAATATCCTGGTTGTAGTCACCGTCACTGATACTGTGCTGGTAAGACAGATCCCAGGTCCAGAAGCCGATATCGCCAGTTAAGCCAGCCACACCACGGGTATAATTAACCTCAATATCTGAGCTGAAGTGATCAGTCAGGGCTACCGGGAATACAAAGCCGTTGCCGTCGAAGCCGTCCAGTACAGTAGCTGGCAATACGCCTACGTCTGCAGTCCAGAACTGACGATAGTCATTGGTTTCAGTAGTACGACGGCTGAAGATTAACTCACCGTACATGGTGATAGAATCAGACAGGTTGTAGTCACCTGTTGCGTACAGTGAAGTAGTAGTAGTTTCTGGTACTACCGTTTGCTTCGCCAGGTATGGGTGGTTCAGATCCCACCAGCCTTCACTGGCGTAGTCGTTACCGTAAGATACGGGGTACCAGCCATCAGGCGTGGTAAAACCAACATCTGCTTCGTTAATGCTTTCGAAGCCGTTTGCTGCGAAGAAGCCATCGTAATCGTAAGCAGCTTGTAAGCTACCGCCGTACGCGCTTGAAACGCCGCCGTATAACCACAGGCCGTAACCCGTTTCGCTACAGTGAGGCTTGCCAGTACGTGGATCGATAGGATCAGAACGTGAACCGTCTTCCAGGAACTGTAAACGCTCGGTACAGTTGAAGTAGTCACGATCGCCACGACTCATCATCGCAGTGTTACGGTAGTCAGCGGTTACACGGAATGAACCCTCTGCAAACTCTTCACCGTAAGAGATGTTGATACGCTTGTCTTCACCGCCTGACTCAAATGGCTGGCTGATATCAACCGTGATTGTCTTGTCGTCGCCTTTCTTGGTGATGATGTTGATTACACCGGCAACCGCGTCTGAACCGTACAGTGCAGAAGCACCATCTTTGAGGATTTCAACACGCTCGATAGCAGCCAGAGGAATACTGTTCAGGTCGAAGGCTGATACTGCACCACGAGTACCTGCAGGACCGGCACGACGGCCGTTTAACAGGATCAGGGTACGGTTTGCACCAAGACCACGCAGACCAACCGTCTCAGCACCGGTACCACCGTCGGTTACGAAACCAACAGTCAATGCGGCGGTGATCTGGCTGGAACCTGCAGCTGCAGTACTGGTTCTTAATAATTCGCCCAGTGTTTTCAGACCTTCCTGCTCGGCGTCTTCAACACTGATAATGTCGATAGGTGTATCGTTAGCAAACGCATCAGTACGAATACGTGAACCAACAATGGAGATTTTTTCTACTGGTTCAGCGCCATCTTCAGCTTCTTCCTGAGCGAAGACCTGTGGAGTTGCTAGCAACCCCATAGCTGTGATGACTCCAATAGATAACTTATGGAGTTTATTATCGTTATTCATGTGAATCCCTGTTTCTGCCGCATCAATGTGCTATCAAACGTGTAATCATCGATAACACATCTGTATGCAACTATAATTATTAATGTTTAAACAACCCCACCAACAAACGCGATTTTAACGTTGATACTGCGATGGCTTTGCCTGTCAACCAATTTAGAGAAATTGACACTATGGAAGTTAATTAAAAAACATTCTGCTGTCAAATAAATGGAACTTTTTCGGTTTCTCCTTGCCTTCGACTTAATTTCATTAAATATCAATGTTTTATATTGATCTATATGGCAACTTTAAGTTACAGTCAGGTTGCTTTTTTTATATTAACGTCATTATTACGATGGAATAATTTGTTTTGACTGTTTTATGACCAGAAAAAGTCGTTTGGATCAGGGGAGCGGAGTAGAATAAAGGCGTGCAGATCACACGCCTCTAAGAATGTGCAGTGATGAGCTGCACACACTGGAGCAGATTAAAACTGGTAAGAGGCAAATAGGCGCAGGGTTCTGGGCTGGCCAGGACCAACAAACTCTGTGGACTCGATGTCGTCATAGATATCTTCCAGAACTTCATCAGCCTCACCGTAGGTACCAAAGGTTTCAAACTCGGTATCAAACACGTTTTCTAAACGCAGTCCGACGGTAATGCCGCTACTGTGGGCATAAGTAGCACTCAGGTTAACCAGGGTATAGCCGTCCAGTTCGCGGTTTTCATTGGCTTCATCGCCACGGAAATACTGACCAGAGGCGTAATCCACATCTGCGCTGATATACAGATTTTCAATCACAGGATAGGTTACCTCAAACCCGGCCTGCCATTCAGGCTGGCCCGGAATATTGTCCCCCGGCATTACCTGACGTCCCGGCCCCATCGGGTTTTGTGGACTGAATGACAAATACGGGGTTTCGAACGTGGCCTGTAAATAGCTCACATTAGCGGAGATCTCCAGATCTTCATATTGCTGCAGTAAGCTGAATTCGGCGCCCTGACGACGGGTTTTATCCACGTTCACAAAATAGCCCACTGAGGCGCGATCGCCCGCTTGCTGGAATATAATGTCGTCTTTACTTTCGCTGCGGAATAGTGCGGCGTGCAATAAGCCGTTCTCAAGCGAGTAGTTTACGCCCACCTCGAGGGTGTCGGTACGTACCTGATCAAGCGGCGGATCGGCCACAAAGCCATTTGGCAATTTACACGGATCGTCTTCATCGGCGCAGCTTAGCTCTGCCGGGCTTGGGGTACGTGAAGACTGACTATAAGAAGCATAAGCATGGTAACCATCCTTGCGGTAATGCACCGTGGCTGAAGGGTTGAAACGGCTGAACTCATGATTACCGTTCAGTGAGCCTTCGCCTACTTCCACGCCATCGACCATATCAATAGTCGACTTGTTGTAACGGCCTGCAAGAGCCAGTTGCCAGTGCGGGTTTAACTCAATCACGTCACTGACAAACAGGTAAGTGTGTTTTACATCGGTATCCAGGCGTACACGTGAACCTTCGTCGAATACGCCAATACCGGTTACGCCGCGGCTGTCTTGTGGAGTATCGTTGTCGAGCACGGCAAATTCGGTGTCACTGCGAAACGAGATATCAGCGGTATCAATACCCAGACCAACTACCCAGTTGTGAGTTAACGAGCCAGATTGAGTTACGCCGGCAAGCTCAGCACTAAAACCGTAGCTTTCCTGCTCGGTTAAACTGGTATTGGCGGTACCGTCGAGGGTATCCGGGTCAGCGGCAGAAATAGCTTCCAGTGGTACCAGAGGGTCGAAGCCAACAAACTGTATGGCATCATCCTCTTCAAACTCTTCTTCTTCTTCGCCTTCCTCTTCGTCTTCGTCTTCATCGCCCTCGGCTAATTCGACTTCTTCATCTTCTTCACACAATGTTTCACCATAGCCTACGTCACATTCCTCGTAGTCACTGTCGTCACCATTGTAAGTTTCGATTTCGTTTTCGCGGAAGTAGGCGTTAACACGCACCACTAAATCGTTGTTGAGTTGCCATTCGTGATTGAGGTTAATAAAGCGCAGACTGGTAAAGGTTTGGTCCGGGCGGGTATAAATGGCATCGCGGCCTTCATAAGGGATCAGATCAACCGGAATAGCGCCGTTACCAATCAGGTCGTTATCGTTGGCCGCCAGAGTAATTCGGGTAGCTGAGACTTTACCTTTATGGGTAATGTTAGCCAGGCCTTGTTGAATATCACTGGGTGAATAGTCGCGCCAGCCGTCTTCTTCGTACTTATTAACATTAATGTAGTAACCCCATTCACCGTTGTTGCCGCCGGATTCCAGGTTAATACCCTGCTGACCAAAGTCGCCGCCCATCACGGTGACTTTGTTGTGCGGGAAGCTAAAGCCGTCTTTACTGTTTAATATCAGCGCGCCGCCCAGCGTATTCTGACCAAATACCGGGTTAGCACCGGAGACCAGGGTGACAGATTCCAGCGCCGAAGGTGGGATCAGATCCCAGTTTACCGTATCACCGAAAGGCTCGTTAAAACGGGTACCATTAAAATACACCGCCAGGCCCTGAGGTAAGCCCAGCAGTGGTGAAGCCGTAAAGCCGCGGTATTGTAAATCAGCCTGGAACGGGTTGTTTTGCACATCGTTAATCGACACACTGACCAGCTGATTATCCAATATGCGCGCCAGCGAGTTGCCATTGTCTACATCAAGTGCATCCGCATCAATCGTCTGGCTGGCCGGGGAGTATTCGGTTAAGCCGGAAACAAAACTCAGTGGTGACTGTCCATACACGGTGACTTTTTCGACATCAGTCTGACTGTCCTGGGCCTGTACCTGAAAACTGCCTGCGATACAGGCTGCAAGGTAGAGATAAGTGGTTTTTTTCATTGAGTTACTTCCAGTCCGTTTTCATCGATACATTACGCTGCTGGTGGGTATTACCAGGGTTTGTATTCTTTGTGTAATTACGTGGTTAATATGACGTAAGTATGAGAAGAGATGCGCTGCAATCCAAGGGAGCTATTCCCTTATATAACCGGGAAAAGTTCCCGGTTTTAATTCCCGCGACTTTCGCTACAGACCAAGTGATTAGCGATTTAGTGCTAAAGTAGTAATGTGTTGTCTGCAGCCGCGCAACACAGACTATCCGGCGACTACTATCCGGCGACTAAACGAAAGGTAAATTCAGTTCGTATCAATCCGTGAGTGGCGCTTTTAGAGCTTCACTTGATTGCTCAACTCAGAGTGTTTCCCGGTAGTATCTGCGGTCAGCTTTCGTATAAGATGCAAAGCCTTTTTCTTTACAAGCAGGTGCCGCAATTATGACAAAAGCCAAAATACTGGCTGTCCCTACCAATATCATTACCGGCTTTCTTGGGGTGGGCAAGACATCAGCCATCTTACATTTATTAGCGCAAAAGCCAGCGGATGAACGCTGGGCCATTCTGGTGAATGAGTTTGGCGAAATAGGCATTGATAAAAGCTTGTTTGATGGTCAGTTGAATAATCAAAGTAATGTTTTTATTCGGGAAGTGCCGGGCGGTTGTATGTGCTGTGCGGCAAGTCTGCCGATGCAGATAGCCCTTAACCAGTTATTGGCAGAATCCCGCCCTCATCGGCTTATTATTGAACCCACTGGTCTCGGCCACCCTAAGGAAGTCATGCAGGTTCTCACTGCCGAGCATTATCAACCGGTGCTATCCATACACAAAACCATCACCCTGGTGGATGCCCGTAAATTGAGTGATGCAAGATATACCAGCCACGATACCTTCAATCAGCAACTGGCTATCGCTGATGTTGTTGTTGGTAATAAACAGGATTTATATAGCGCTAACGATGGTGAGCGTTTAGTGCAATATGTAAGTGAACATTGCCAGGCGGGTACGAAACTAGTGCTGACCGTGCATGGGCAAGTGTCGCTGGCTAGCCTTGACGGGGCCGCTGCAATTTATCAACAGCCGCAACATCATGAAGAGCATCAGCACCACAATCATGGCCATCATCATGCTGCCAAAGAAAAGCCACTGGCTGCAGAGCAAGAGTTGCCAATTGGAGGGATGTTATCGGCTGAAAACAGCGGCGAAGGGTTTAACAGTGTGGGTTGGCGCTTTGCACCGGATTGCGTGTTTGATTACCACCAACTGCGTTTACTGTTAGCGAGCGTGGAAGCGGAAAGGCTAAAAGGTGTATTTATTACCGATGCCGGCATATTTGGCTACAACCTCACGGCGGATGGATTAACCGAAATAGCCCTTGATGAATGTGCTGAGAGCCGGGTTGAAATCATAGCTACTGAGCTTCCTCCTGAGTTGCAGGCTAACTTGCGGGCGTGTGTAGGTAATGGGATGAGTTAGCAAATTTTTTATAAAAGGTGGCTTTTCTACGGTTGTGAGTTGTTATGTTATACTATATCATTCGCAGCCTTTCTCACTCACTTACACATAATCAATGAAGCAGTCGTTATTATATTCATTATTCGTTTTATCTGCTGGTGCAGCAGCGCAGGATAACGTTTCAACCATGGCACAAAACCCGGCGCAGCCAAACGGTGAAGAAGTCGAGCATATCGAGGTGAAAAAGCACTATCAGCCTTATCGGGGCAATGTGCCATTAATCGATACGCCACAGGCAGTTGATAGCATTAACGCTACCTTGCTGGAAAACCAGGGGATTACCCGGTTTATTGATGCGCTGGACTTTTCACCGGCCATTGTGCGCCAGAATAACTCTGGTGGCATGTTCGATAGCTTTGCCATTCGTGGTTTTTCCGGCGATGAAAACAATCCTACCGGCTATCTGGTTAACGGCTTTAACGTGCGTGGTTACAGTGGCAACAGAAGTACTGCGAATATTCAGACCATTGAAGTCATGAAGGGGCCAGGTTCGGCTCTCTACGGGCAGGGTGAGCCTGGCGGCACCATTAACGTAATTACCAAAAAGCCGCAGTTTGACGAGCAGGGTTATATTCAGGGCACCGTTGGCAACTTCGATAAAAAGCAGGTCGAGTTTGACTATACCAACGGCCTCAACGATGAACTGGCCTATCGCCTGAATGGCTCTTATGAAGACTCTGATACCTATCGGGATCACGTTTTTTTCAAGAATCTGAATCTGAGCCCTTCTTTAATCTGGAACCTCTCGGCCGACACCAGCCTGAGTTACGAAATGGAAATTCTCGACCAGGAAAAACCACTCGATCGTGGCATATTTATTCTGGATAACCACTTTGATGACGTTGACGTGGAAGCATTTTACGGCGATGTGCGCGACGGGGCTCATGAGGTAAAGGCGGTGGGTCATCAACTGGTGGTTAATCATGAGCTGACCGAAGACTGGCACTTACTGTCTGGCCTGGCTTACCGGGATTCTTCCATGCAGGGCATGTCTTCTGATACCGAGCTTTCAGCGGGCCGGCAATTACTGTATACCGATCCGAATATTCTGTCGCGGCAGCGCAGAACCCGCGACTATCAGGCCCGGGACTTATCGATTCGGTTTGAGTTAAGCGGTGAGGTTACGCTGGCTGGCATGACCAATAACCTGTTGGTAGGTTTTGATTATTACAACTATCACCTGGATACCGATTATCGTCGCTGGCGTACAGCCTGGGACGCAGGGGATACCACATACAGCATCAATCCGGATAACCCGGACTACACCATTTTCCGCCCGGAAGTGTCCCCAACCACTTTCACGGCTGAAAAACAACAGGGTCTGGGCTTTTACGCGCAGGATCTCATTGAACTCAATGCTAAAACCAAGCTGTTACTGGGTTTTCGGGTGGATAAGTTTGAACAGGATATCCTTAATAAGATCAATGACGCAGAGCAAAGCCGGGACCAGTCTGTAGTAACTCCAAGGGTGGGCGTTGTTTATGATGTAAACGACAGCATTAACCTGTACAGCAGTTATGCCGAAGGTTTCAGACCAAACCCAGGCCTGGATTCCGACCGTAACGCGTTTGATCCGGAGGAAACCACCTCGTTTGAAGTGGGTGCTAAATGGCAGAATCTGGCGGGTATCTTCTCTGGTAGTGTGGCGATTTATGATGCTGAAAAAACCAACATGCTTACAGCTGAACCCAATACCGGGTTTTCCGCTACCCTGGGTACGGTAGAAAGTCAGGGGGTGGAGTTTCAGCTGACAACCGATGTATCAGTAAATACCAGTATCGACCTGGGCTATGCCTATACCGATGCCAAAACCGCCAATGAGGTAAACAACCTTGATTGGGGCGTGCCAATCCCGAAAGGTTCGCGCTTGATCAACATTGCCAAAAACTCGGGGTATGTGTCGCTGAATCACTTTAATGAAGTGATGGCCCGGCCAGCCTTTTTCTCCGCTATCATGCGTTATGTGGGAGACCGCCTGGGCGAGACCACGGATGCGAGCTATCTGTTACCGTCTTATACGCTGGTAAATCTCGCCGCCTCGGTAGAGCTGAGTCAGCAACTGAGTGTCCGCTTCGACGTGAACAACCTGTTTGATAAGACTTACTTTGAAAACTCCTATCATAAGTTGTGGACCATCCCTGGCGCACCGTTGAACTACAACGTCAGCGTGAAATACCAGTTCTGATTTTTTGTGAACGATAAGGATCTGCATTGCACACATGGATGTTATGTTATATTGTAACAATTGTGGGGTGGTTAAATTCATCAACCTATATGCGGAGCAATGCAGGTCCTGCCCCGGACCTTTAAGGAACAGACTATTGACTATCTATCTTAAACTATCTCAGCTTTTGCCTTTCAGCCTGCTGCTTGTTGGCGCCGTGAGTGTTACTCATCAGCCGGTGTCAGCCGCTGAAGCAGCACATGTGCATGGACAGGGGAGCTTGTTGATTGCTCAGCAAGAAAACGTCTGGCAGTTGCAATTTCGTTTGCCAGCCGCGGATATACAGGCTTTTGGACATACTCAACCAACAGGAGAGAGTGCTGATAGCATTTTGGCATTGAAGCAGACTCTGGCTTCTCCCAAAAAAGCTTTCGACCTGATCGGCGGCAATTGTCGGCTGGCTGGGCATGAGTTTGATTTCGCCAACCATGAAATGCATCACCATGAGCATGCTCAACACTCTGACACTGAGACGCACTCTGAAGTCACGTTAAGCTACTCCCTGCACTGTGAGCAAGAGCCTCAGAGAGTAAAGGTTAATCTGTTTGATATCGCCTCATCGTTAGAACTGCTGGACACGCAATGGTCCATCAGTGCCGGACAGGGAAAGGCAGACCTAACGCCATCCGCCCGATACATCAGTTGGTAAGCCGCAGCCAATGCTAAACCGGTTTTACCAGAAAAATGAGGTAAACAGTGATGTTCATCTCACTTGTCCGTGTTACTCAGTATTCACATTAAAGGAGTCATTGTATGGAGCAAACTCAATCACTGGGCGATAAACTGGCCATAGGTTTGTCGGCACTATGTGTTATTCACTGTCTGGCCATGCCCGTGCTGCTCATCATCCTGCCAACTCTGGGCGCAGTTTTAGCCGATACTCACGAATTATTCCACCAGGTGATTTTGTTTTACCCGTTGGCCTGTTCGCACTCATCGCCGGCTATCTTCATCACCATACTCGTACTGTATTGATTAGCGGATGTGCGGGGCTTGGGTTACTGCTACTCGCCGCCTTGTTCGGCCACGACTATCTTGGCGAAACGGGAGAGATCTCACTAACCGTAGCGGCATCAATAATGATTGCAGTTGCCCATATCCGAAACTTTCAGCTAAGACCCCGGAGTAGCCGATGAAGGCAGCAAAACGTTTACCGGTAACGGTGCTCTCAGGCTTTCTGGGCGCCGGTAAAACTACCGTACTAAGCCATATCCTCAACAATCGCGAAGGACTGCGCGTCGCGGTGATTGTGAATGATATGAGTGAAATCAATATTGATGCGGCGGTGCTTAAAAACGAGGTCAGTTTAAATCGCAGTGAAGAAAAACTGGTGGAAATGAGCAATGGCTGTATCTGCTGTACGTTACGCGAAGATTTATTAATCGAGGTACGCTAGCTGGCTAACAGTGGTAGGTTTGATTACCTGGTGATTGAATCCACTGGCATCTCCGAGCCCTTGCCCGTAGCCGAAACCTTTACCTTTGAGGATGAAGACGGCGTCACCCTGGCCGATGTTGCCCAGCTCGATACCATGGTAACCGTGGTTGATGCAGTGAATTTCTCTAACGACTTCGAGGAAGCGAAATACCTGCAGGAAGCCGGCGAGTCATTGGGTGAAGACGATGAGCGAAGCGTTGCCGATTTGCTGATTGATCAGGTGGAGTTTGCCGATGTCATACTGATCAGCAAAACCGATTTGGTGGATGAAGCAGCCATTACCCGGCTGAAGGCCATTTTAACCACGCTCAATACCCGGGCCCGAATCATTCCTATTTCACAGGGGAATATTGATGTGAAAGAGGTATTGGGGACCGGCTTGTTCGATTTTGAGCAAGCGCAACTGGCACCGGGCTGGCTAAAGGAAATGCGCGGCGAGCATATTCCGGAAACCGAGGAATATGGAATTAGCAGCTTTACCTATACCGCCAGGCGGCCTTTTTATCCCCAGCGGTTTTATGATTTTCTGCATAACGAGCGTGGCTACGGCAAGCTGCTTCGATCCAAAGGCTATTTCTGGCTGGCCAGCCGACCATTTTATGCCGGTCAGTGGAGCCAGGCTGGCGGCATTGCCCGTTATGGCTATGGCGGTATGTTCTGGAAAGCGGTAGATCCTAAAGACTGGCCCGAAGACGAAGAGTACCGCCAATCCATTATGGAACAGTGGCAGGAGCCTTTTGGTGATATGCGTCAGGAACTGGTGTTCATCGGCCAGGATCTTAACGAAAAAGCCATCCGTGAAGCGCTGGACAACTGCTTGTTAGACGATGAAATGCTGGTAGCAGGGCGTGCAGGCTGGCAGCTATTACCCGACCCATTTCCAGCCTGGGAGGCCTGAGCATGAGTACTGCATTTTCCTTTAGTCGTGATATTGATGTGGCAGTGCCGCAGCAAGCGTTTGGTGGTCAGACCGATGTTCTGGCCGATATTTATGAGCCGCAGTTCAATATGGCAGTGTGGCAAAGAGCACTGGCAGGATCCGTGCAACGTGCGGTAAAGCAGGGCATAAACGCCGGGCTTTCACTTAATGTCACAGAAGAAGTGCCGGTTAATGAAGCACTGGAAACACTGCAGGCGAATTATTCACTCAGCCATTGGCGGCCAGCGTTAAGTGAAGACGTGGCGGCGCTGGTGGATATGTTCGGTTGTTTGTTCGACACTGAGTTAGTGGGCCTGCGTTTGCGCACGCTTAACAGTGCCATGTGCCCGAAGTTTCATTTCGACCGTGTGCCTTGCCGCCTGGTGATGACCTATAACGGCAGTGGTACCCAGTGGCTACCTAACCAGTGTATTGCTATTGAAGATGGCAGGCTGATTTGTGATGTTGATAATCATAGTGAAAACATTCGTACCTTGCGAGAAGGCGAAGTTGCGCTGCTGAAAGGCTCCATGTGGGCAGGCAATGAACACACGCCGCTGGTACATCGCTCGCCGCAGGTAGAGAGCAGCCAGCCACGGCTCCTGCTCACGCTGGATGCAATGTGAGGCTAATTAGGGTGTTGTCGAAGGTCATCAGGCTGACCGGTAAAACGGCTGATGGTGACCGCGTCCATCACGTAAGCTGCACTACCTAATGGGTCTTCATACATGGCGTTGCCCAGGATGCCGGAAACTGAATAGGCACTATTAATATCAGCCAGTGTAAAGCCTCCGTCACTCACAACATAGACCATCTGATTGGGCGCGGGCGGCGGAAAATGCAGGCAGGCGCCGAAATAAGGCACCAGGAAAAAGCGCAGCACTTTACGTTTACTATCTGCTTCCAGTGGCACGATAAAGCCATTAAGTGTAACCGCCTTGCCGTCCAGAGCGGCTACATTCGCGGTAGAGTGCAAAACGTTCTGGTAAGCGTTATCGGTTGCAGCTTCAATGGCTGTGATGAACTGATCTTCCATTGAGCGGTCAGGCCCCGACTGATACTTATTAAGCAGTTTTTGCTCTGCCGGAGGGAGTAAATCTGCCCATCCCAGTGGCTTAAATTGCACCGACTCAACCTGAGTCTGTAACCTGGCATCAGACGTGATGTAAATGGGCTGGCTGCCGTGGGAACCAAACAGTGCCTCAGGTAACAAACCGTCGGCAAAGAACACGCGGCCAGCTACCACGCCTGCTACAGCGGCTACGATGAGGGTGAAAACAATTTGTCCGAAAGCGGGAAAGCCCTTCACCCGGCCTCAACGATAAGTGTTTGTTTGGTGCTGAAAGCAGATCCTTCATAGACGGCATTGAGCGTAACCGTTATCTCATGGGTGCCGGGCTTGGTTGAGGTAAAGGCCAAATCGTAATTGTCAGACACTGCGCTTAGCTTAAGGTTACTGGCAGACTGCAATTCAATATCGTCACTGCCGCGAACGGTTAAACTCACGTTGTAATAACTCAGCGGCACGGTGATCTTTACACTTTGACTGCTTTGACTGCCTACTTTTACCACGGCTTTCTTTGCCAGAGTCACTGTTGGATAGTTTTCCGTTTGGCTCATCATGGCTTCGTAACGGCTATTTTTGTGGTAGGCAGCGAATGCACCAAAACCATTGGCATGCATCTGACAAGCCGAAGCCACAAACGTACTGGCAGACAAAGCACTTACAGCCGTATAAATAAGTAGTGATTTCTTCATGGTTGTTACTCGTAAAGTTGGTAGTTGTTGACATGCAAGGTATAGGCAGAGGTGCCTAAATCGTGTTTGCTGATTTCAATGTTAAGCTTGCCCTCAAACCAGAAGGGCTGTTGCAGGTTTTGTAGCTCAATGCCCTGGGGATAATTGACAAACAGGATCTGATTAGGCGGGGGCGGTGGCATATGCAGGCAGGCGCCAAAGTATGGCACCACAAAGAAAGACGTAACCCGACGCTGCTCGTTTTGCGCCAATGGTACTATGTAACCCGGAATTCTGATGGCTTGCTGGTCAAACTCGGCTATCGGCCGGGTGGAGCTTAGCGCATCACGATACCGCTCGGCCTTCTGATCAGTGATGTCTCGCTGATTAAGCGCCGCCACAGAGTCCTGTTGGGAACCATCTTCAATGCCGTTGAGAAAATCCGGTGGGTCAAGCAGTGCCGCCAAATCTTCTTTGGGCATCAGCTCAGTCCATTCGACTTCCCGGTATGGCTCCGCCGCGCTGGAGGCAGAGGTGATAAGGCAGAATGCCGTAATAACGACTAGAGTTATCCGCGCCATAATACCCGTTGCTTTATTGAGTCGGCTATCAGGAATGGAGGTGGTTGTCATGAAAAAGGGTCCGTTTTATTGTTTATTTTGATATGTTATAACATTTGCCTTGCCGGTGTAAGGGTCTCCTCGTTTCTTTGTCGCTAAGGCAGGGTGAGTGACCGTTTCAATTCATTCGCTAAGGGTATAATCTGGACGTAACAATAAGGTGTAGTGAAAATTGACATTGCCAGAAACAAAACCAGTACAGGCGATTAGCCTCGAAAATGTGACCTATCAGTACCCCAAAAGCACCTCCCGACTGGGCTTTCCCCAATGGCAGGTAGCGCAGGGCGAACGTCTGTTTTTATATGGGCCCTCAGGCTCGGGAAAAACCACTTTGCTCAATTTGCTGGCCGGGATCCTGACCCCGGATAGCGGCAATGTAACGTTGTTGGAAAAGCCATTTTCAACCCTGAGTGAGGGCAGGCGTGACAAATTCAGAGCCCGCCACATTGGCGTAGTCTTTCAGCAGTTTAATCTGGTGAGCCATTTAACCGTGGCGCAGAACATTGCCCTGGCGGCGCATTTTGCCGGCGGCAGCCAGCCGGGCCGCGAGCAACTTGCCGAGCTTATCCACGCATTGCAGTTGCCGGCAGAGGTGTTAAACAAGCAGGCCAGTCAGTTAAGTGTGGGGCAGCAACAGCGAGTGGCTATCGCCAGAGCGTTAATTAATCAGCCGGAGATCCTACTGGTGGACGAGCCTACCTCGGCGCTGGATGCCGACGCGCGGGATGCGTTTATGCGGCTGCTAACCGAGTTGTGCGAGCAGCATCACACCACCTTGATTTTTGTTAGTCATGATCAGAGTCTGAGTCAATATCTTGATAAAAGTGTAGCCTTAAGCACAATTACCAATCCTGCGGAGGCTTCATCATGCTGATGTCTTTTGCCTTAAGCAGTTTGCGTAGTCGCGGTAAATCGCTGGCACTTACTTTTTTGTCATTGTTGATTAGCGTAAGTGTGTTGCTGAGCGTGGAACACGTGAGATTACAGGCTCAGGAGAGCTTTAACCGCACAGTATCGGATGTCGACCTCATCGTCGGTGCGCCAAGCGGCCAGTTAAACCTGATGCTCTACACGGTTTTCCGGATGGGCAGCCCAACCAATAACATCAGCTATGCCAGCTATGAGATGTTGCAACAACACCCGCAGGTAAACTGGGCCATTCCAATCTCACTAGGGGATGCCCATCATGGTTATCGCGTGCTCGGCACCAATCAGCAGTATTTTGACCACTATAAATTTGGTAACAAACAGCCGTTAGTGTTTAGTCAGGGGGAACCCTTTAAAGGGGTCTTTGGCGCGGTGCTCGGCGCTGATGTGGCCAAAGCGCTTAATTATAAGCTGGGTGATGACATTGTGATTGCTCACGGCCTTGGCGCGGTGAGTTTTCAGAATCATGACGACTCGCCTTTTACCGTCACCGGCATCCTGGCGCCAACGGGGACACCGGTGGATAAAACCCTGCATGTTTCATTGCAGGGCATAGAGGCTATGCATTTACCTCATGCCCAGCTGGACAGCGTGTTAGCACAGTCAGACAACCTGACTAACCCGGCCGTGCAGCCAGATAGCGTAACCGCTGTAATGGTTGGCCTCACCAGCAAATTTGCCACTTTCACTTTGCAACGGGACCTGAATAACTATCCGGATGATCGGCTGATGGCTATCTTACCGGGGGTGGCGTTAACAGAAATGTGGCAGATGATGTCGAGTGTGGAAAACCTGCTGCGCTTCATTAGTCTGCTGATCATGCTGTCATCGTTATTCGGTTTATCCACGATGTTACTGGCTTCAATGCAGCAGCGAGAAAAGGAAATTGCAGTACTGCGAATCATTGGCGCAGGTGCGGGAACGATTTTTCGTTTAATTTTAACTGAAGCCCTGCTGCTTGCCGGAGCGGCAAGTCTCACAGCTGTGGCTCTGGTATCTGGCGCTTTTGCGGTGGCCAAAGGATGGTTAGCCAGCCACTACGGCCTGTTTATTTCAGCTAATCTGGTAACCCTGCACACCGCTATGGTGATTGGTGCGATATTGCTGGCGACGCTGATTTGCAGCCTGTTACCCGCTATTGATGCTTACCGTGGCGCCATTAATCAAAGGCTTTAAAGACGATGAGAGACCCGGTTGAATGGCCGGGTCTCTATGGCGTTAAACCTTATTGGCTGAGACACTGCCCATTGTTTTGGCGAGCAGGGAACAAGGTATTTAGCGTGGCGATTAACGTCGCGTAATCGTTGGCCATGCGGTCTGCCTGTACCTGAGTGAGAACCTGTCCCTGAAGCGCCTCGCGCTCAGCCTCAACATGGGTGTAGTGGAAAATTCGCATATCTATGTGGTGCTGCTGCCAGGCATTATCCATGTTTTTAATATTGGTATGCGAATCGTCGATAAAGACAATGGCGTCAAACTGGCGATTAGTGGTGTTTAATATCCACTCAAGCATGGTGCCTTTGTTCATACCGGTGGTCATCATCAGACCGCGGCTGTAACTCATTTCCCGCTCTAGTTTTTGCCGGTAAACCGGATTGCTGTTACCGCTTGGTGTAAGTGCCCCACGACTAACATCAATGCTGTTGCGCAACAATTCGCGCTCTGTGGCTGCCCGGTTTTTTGGGGCGCGCGAGGTCAACAGCAGCAGCGTATTGCCCGCATCCTGCCAGTTATTGAGTAACCCGGGCACCTGAGGTTCTGTGAGATTCATCGGTGCCAGTTCGTAGAGCAGACTGATAGTGTCTTCGAACAGGCAGCTCACCTGTTGTTCCTCGGTGGGTTTGACATTCAGCTTTCCGCGCTGCCACTGATACCAGATATCGCCGCCCAGATCGGTGGCACTGGTCAACAGAGTATTATCAATATCGGCAACGACCAGCACGTTTTCGGCGCCGTATTTGTCATTCAGGTCAGATACGACCGGGGCAATCACACCGAAGCTTTCCACTTCAGCGACGGTAACCTGACTGTTTATGGTAGACGAAGTGCTGCTGCAGCCGGTGGCAGCCAGTAGCAACGCGAGAATAACGGTGCGAAGTGCACGATTGGATAAAGAAATTGAAGGCATAAGTGTTTTTGTTGGTTAAAAGTTCTGCGTCAAACACCGTAATGTAGCAGATTCGCCGGCTAATCGACATGCTTTATCGGCAGTTAATCAGACAAACCAGAAAGCGGCGTAACTGACCAATATTTAGCGATCAATATTTGTTTTACGTTAGGGGTTATTTTTAACTGACTGAAAAATAATAAGTTTATAGTTGGCGTGGCAATTGCTTTAATGTACGCAGTTTAAATGACATTGCACAACACAGGGAGCCACCGTCATGGTTAAACTTGAAGATCGTCCTATCGAGCAGGTCAGGGAAGAAGTCATCGATAAGCTGATTTATCACTACAGTCATGGGGTGATTTCGGCCGATGCGTTTGAACGCCGGCTAGATAAAGCGATGGCCAGCAAAGACCATCAGGAAATAGCCGATCTTGCGGCCGATCTCACCATGCAGGTTGATGGTGATTACACCCGCGAAAAAGAGAAAAAGCTCAATATTAATTACAGCGCTGGTGATGTGCCAGACAACGAAACGGTGATCAACGTTATGGGCGGTTCGGATCGCTCAGGGCGCTGGAAAGTACCAGCCGAAATTCGTGTGCTTAATATCATGGGCGGCTCCGATATCGACTTCACCGATGCCGAATTTACGACCCCCAATGTCACCATCAAAACCCTGTGTATTATGGGCGGGATAGACATCAAGGTACCGGAGAACGTTAACGTTGTGACCAAAGCATTTTGCCTGATGGGCGGCCTCGATAACAAAGCCCCGTCGATTGCTGACCGGCAGGCACCAACCATCACCGTGGAAGGCATTGTATTGATGGGCGGTGTGGATATTGGACTTAAACGCACCATTAAAGAGAAATTTGTCGAGCTGGCTAATCAGATGAAAGCGTTGTTTGGCAGCTCACAGCGGTAGGGCAACATGCCCCGGCTTTAGTTTTTGGGTGGTTAATCCGGTCAACCGATTGTGCTGGCCACGCGCAGCGGTTTGTGGTGAGATGCGGGCATAATATACTCAGCTGAATCCCATTTCTAATGAGCACTAAGCCAAAGTACCGGGTGGTCCGGTTACCTTCCACTGCATGCCCTCAGGCCATGGAAAAAGAACAAGTGCTGCTTGAGCAGGTGCAACAAGGCAGCTTTAGCCAGGCGTTATTGCTTTGGCGCTGTGCCATACCCGCTATTGTTTTGCCCGCCGGGCGAAAATGGCAGGCGACTGAACCTTTGCAACAATGGCTGGCGCAGGTCGGGTGGGGCATACTGCACCGTCGGTCTGGCGGCGCGCCGGTTCCGCAAAGCCCGGGCATGCTGAATATTGCCCACATGTACACTTTAACCGCAGCGCAGCCTTATTCTGTTAAAGGCGCCTACCTGCATCTCTGTGACAGCTTACTCGACTTTTTTACCGGGCTGGATATTTGTGCCGAAGTCCATGCTACCCCGGGTGCGTATTGTGATGGCGATTACAATCTCAACATCAATGGTCAGAAAATTGTAGGCACGGCGCAGCGGGTGCTGACGGCTCCGGGCGGCCGCAGGATCGTACTGGCACATGCCTGCCTGCTCATTGATGATGTGCTCGAAGATATCATTCCGCCGGTCAATGCGTGTAATGCGTTTAATGATGTCCCGGAGCGGGTTAGTGTGGCGGCTCATACCTGTCTGGCCCATCATCTCAGCACGCCACTCACTACCGATGACCTCTTCACGCGGTTAATCCACGCTTTTTCTCGTCACACGGTTTTTTCTTAACGGTCAAAAAGACTATACTGCGTTCTTTTTTCAACCCAAGGACATTCAGTTAATGATTGTAAAACTTGTTCGCAATGCATTGGGCATGGTTATTGTCTCCGTTGATGTACTAACCCGCTGGAGTCGGGTGAAGCGTTCGCCGGAGGCTCAGCAAAAGGTTGCACAGGCTGCTCAGGGGATGACCCTTTACCATTTTTTTGCCTGTCCGTTTTGCGTTAAAACCCGCCGTGCCATCCATAAGCTGCGAGTACCCATTGAAAAGCGCAGCGCGGTTCAGGGCTCACCATACCGGGAAGAACTGATCCAGGGGGGCGGCAAAGTGCAGGTACCTTGTTTACGTATTCAGCACAGCGATGGCCGGGAAGAATGGTTGTATGAATCCAAACAAATTATTGGCTATCTCAACGAACAATTTGGCCCCGCGTAACACTTTTCATTGATACCGTGGATGCTTGTTAAGGCAGCGTCTGCGGTAACGTAATCTTTGCTGGTTTTCTCCCTCCATCTCTGTTTAGCAACCTCTTTTAAAGTTTAAAACCCTAATTCCCCGGACCAGTGGGAAATACGCGTGTTGACGGCTAAATAAAAATGGTTATCATTTACCTTTTCTGCAAAAGTGCCTCGCCGACTTAGCTGTTCCTGATACCAACGGGTTCACCGCAAGCACTGCATAGCAACGATAAGGGTATTTCGTTATGCGTTTTTCTCTGGGCACGGCCCGTCAATGGCACTGGATCAGTGCTGCCGTTTCGCTGGTGGGCATGCTGTTATTTGCCGTTACCGGCATTACACTTAATCACGCCGCAGTGATCCCCGCGTCGATCTCCATTACCACTATCGAAGGTGACGTGCCCGATAGTGTGTTAACGCACCTACAAAACTTACCTATGGCAGAAATGCCTGCGCCACAACCGGTTCGCCAGTGGCTGGCCAGAGAACACAGTATTAGTGTACCGGCCGATGTGGCGGGCGAATTTGATGGCATGGAGTTTTACCTGGCCTGGCCGGGGCCGGGTGCCGATCGCTGGCTGGCCATTAACGTGGATGAGGGGGCGCTGTTATATGAAGGCACAGAGCGCGGTTGGATTGCTTACTTTAATGACTTACATAAGGGGCGTAATACCGGGCAGGTGTGGTTTGTCTTTATCGATGTAATAGCCATCGCCATGATTGTGTTTACCCTGACCGGATTATGGTTATTGGTAAAACAGGCGTCTCACAAGCAGTCAACCTGGCCTGTCACCGCGTTGGGGTTATTGATCCCGGTGGTCATTGCACTGGTCTTTATCCATTAATTTCGGGCGGGGAGCAGGTTGAATGACAGATAACCAACGACTGTTGCTGGCGCTTGCCTTGTGCGTGGTCTATTGCGCATGGGTAGGCTTTATTATTGTTAGCCATTACGTCCGGCAACGAGACCGGCGGCATGTCACCACTGGTGCGTTTATTGTGGCGTACGCCAGCCAAACGGGTACGGCAAAACAGTTGGCTGAATATCAGGCTGGATTGCTGGGCACTGATCGCCCGGTGAAAGTCATCGCCCTGAACGATCTGGCCATTGATACCTTACGAAAAGCAAGCGATGCACTCTTTGTGGTTAGTACCTATGGTGATGGCGAGCCACCCGATAACGGCCGACGTTTTTACCGGGCGCTTCAGCAGCATAATAAACAGCACAATACTGCATTACTGCAATCCCTTTCTTACCGGGTAATCGCTCTGGGTGATAGTCAGTACCCGGCGTTTTGTGCCTTTGGCGAACAACTTGATGATGCCCTTCAACAATCCGGTGCCACGGCCATCGCTGAGCTGGAAAAAATCGACCGGGCACAGTCGCAGCCCCTGCCGGGTGATGTTTCTGAGGGGGGGGAGAACCCTCTTACTTCAAGTACCTGGAGGGTCACTGAGCAACAGCAACTCAACAGTGCAGATGGCCGGGAACTCTTTATGGTGACACTGGATGCCGACCAGGCATTGCCCGCCTGGCAGGCCGGTGACATTCTCGATATTCAGCCCCATAACGCTAACACGGCTATTGCTGCCTGGCTTAGAAAGCATGAACTCAACCCGGATACGGCTATTGCTGTTGAGGGCACGCCAACCCCGCTTAAGCTTGTACTGCAAACCCGCCAACTGACGGATTTATCCGGGGCAGGGAACAAAGAGCAACTTATTCTAAGTATGCCCTTGTTACCCTTGCGCAGTTACAGCATTGCATCGGTGCCTGAAGAGGGGCAGCTAAAACTGATTGTCAGAAAACAGTATCACCCAGATGGTACGCCAGGTATCGGCTCCGGCTGGCTGACAACTTATGCGGGCAGTGAAGAGCCATTTTGTGCCAACGTGAAAGACAATCCGCTATGCCATATTGCGCAATCTGATGTACCGCTGGTGCTCATTGGTGCGGGCAGTGGCCTGGCGGGCATTCGGGCACAGCTGGCAAAACGATATTATGCTAACAGTGATGCCGACATCTGGTTAATTTATGGTGAGCAGTCGCCGCAACTGGACAATGTAATTCCTGCCGCTATTGAAACCTGGCAAACGGGGTTTGCCGGGCTTAACATTCAGCAGGCCTATTCGCGAGACGAGCCCGGCCAATATGTACAGGATGTCATGGTAGCGGCAGCCGATGAACTGCAAAACATAATTGCCCGGGGAGCGCATATTTATGTGTGTGGCAGCCATCAGGGGATGGGGCAGGCAGTGCACCAAACGCTCACTGACATACTCGGTGAAGACGCATTAATGCAGCTTATTGATGAACAGCGTTATCATCGCGATACCTACTAGTCCGCAGCACTGGCAGCAAATACTAATCAGGCAGTAGTTCATAAGTAGTACAGATGCGGCTTAATGGATAATGTTAATCCATCATGCCGGGTGGTACATATATACTCATTTAACAGATGAGAGTATGTCTATGAAAAAGTGTTTAGCGTTTTTGTTAGTAGCCTTTAGCAGTTTTACCCTGGCTGATGAGTGCGCTGTGACTATCGAAAGTAACGATATGATGCAGTTTAACCTGAAAGAAATAACCGTGCCTGCCTCGTGCGATTCCTTTGAGGTAACGCTGAAGCATACCGGTCAGCTGGATAAAAAATACATGGGTCATAACTGGGTGTTATCCACCACTGCCGATGCCCAGGAAATTGTTAACGGCGCTCTGAAAGCAGGTCCGGATAACAATTACCTGCCACCGGGCGATGAGCGTATTATCGCGGCCACCAAAATTATTGGCGGCGGAGAGCAGGACACCATTACGGTAGATGTTGCTGGTTTAACTGCCGGTGAAGACTACACTTTCTTTTGCTCATTCCCTGGCCACTTTGCCATCATGAAGGGCGCGTTTATTGTTAACTAGCCACACTCAGGAAATCGCCTTCGCGGGCGATTTCCTGAACTATTGCTCACCTCTGTTGATCATTATGAGTGAGTTTTCTCGGGTCAAGTAGCTCAATGAGCTCGTCTCGCGAAAGATCGGTCATTTCATCTGCCACATCCACAATCGGACGCTTTTGTTGATAGGCTTGTTTGGCAATTTCCGCTGCTTTGTTATAGCCGATAATAGGGTTTAGCGCCGTTACCAGTATGGGATTTTTATCCAGCGCAGCCTCAAGGTTGTCGGTTAATACTTCAAATCCGCTGATCGCACTGTCGGCCAGCAGTGTGGCGCTATTAGCCATTAGGGTAGTGCTACTTAACAGGTTACTGGCAATCATGGGGAGCATCACGTTTAGCTCAAAGTTACCCGACTGACCTCCAAGGGTGATGGCGCTATCGTTACCGATGACCTGAGCGGCAGCCATCGCTACGGCTTCAGGGATCACCGGATTGACTTTGCCCGGCATGATGGATGAGCCGGGTTGCAGAGCGGGCAGGGCTATCTCGCCAAGCCCTGCTAAGGGGCCCGAATTCATCCAGCGCAAATCATTGGCGATCTTCATCAAACTCACGGCGGTTGATTTGAGCAGACCAGACAGGGTGACGGCAGTGTCCTGTGAGGCAATCAGGGCAAAAAAGTTATCGGCCGGTTGAAACGGGATCCCGGTGAGTGAGGTTAGCGCCTGATTAAATGTGGTGGAAAAGTCAGGATGGGCATTGATACCCGTACCAACGGCAGTCCCCCCCAGGGCCAGTGTCTGCAGTGCTGGCTGGTGGTCATTCAACGTTTTTATCTGCTGGTCTATCTGTGCTTGCCAGCCGGATAAACTCTGATCCATTCGCACCGGCATAGCATCCATAAGGTGGGTTCGGCCGGTTTTACATACCTCTTTCAATTCGGCCGCTTTTTGCCCGATTACGTCAGACAAGTGGCTGAGTGCAGGCAATAGGTCGTGTTGCAATGCCATCGCTGCACTCACGTGCAGGGTGGTGGGAATGATATCGTTACTACTCTGACCGTAATTCACATGGTCATTGGGGTGTATTGCGATACCAGACTGGCGACTGGCCACATTGGCTATTACTTCATTGGCGTTCATGTTAGTGCTGGTGCCAGACCCGGTTTGGAAGATATCTACCGGGAAGTGCGACATCAATTGTTTGTCGGTAAGTAATTGCTCACAAGCCTTACTTATCGCATCACCAATATCTTTGTCCAGCGTGCCCAATGATACGTTAGCCTGAGCAGCGGCTTTTTTAACCGTAATTAACGCCTTAATAAAAGCTTCAGGCATCGGCTGGCCGCTTATCGGAAAGTTATTTACTGCCCGCTGCGTTTGCGCACCATAGAGGGCATCGGCGGGGACGGCCAGTTCGCCCATGCTATCTTTTTCGATTCTCGTTTCAACAGGGTTGGTCATGATAGTGTCCTTAGTTAAAAGAATGTCGGCGTGAGTTGAACAAACCGCTGTTTAAATCTTCTCACGCGAAGATTATCTGTTGCTGTAACACTTAACTTTTCGGCTGCCAGTAAGGGGCGGTAAATCAGGTCCAGGCACTGGATACGCCAGTGCAGTGCAACCGCGTTATCGCAGGCTGCGTCGAGTAAGACCGTTGCGCAGTTCAGCAAAATACGAATTTTCTCGGACGATGCCTCAACAGACTCCGCACTGCAGAGGGCTAAGTTTATATAGCATTGCAGCGACTCTGGATCATCCGGTAGCCGTCCGCTTCTGACCCGTTGCTTTACGTCAGCCAACTCAACAAGTTTTTCTACAATGCGTTGCGCCATGCCTCAAATCCTGCCTGATGATTGAATGCTTCTTATGATAATGATTATCATTTGCAATTATGGAAAAATGGCGTATGTTTAAGTCAGGAGGACATGCCAATGGAAATTTCTTTTTTATGCAGCAAACACGCAGACTGGGTTTACAGTCATCCACTCGAAGCACTGAATTTTTTGGCCAGAGATGAAGTCCAGGGAACGACTCTGTTTTATGAGGGAGAGTATCGTGAATCTATTCCCTACCTGGGCTGTGCGTTTGATATCACGGCAATTTTGCTGGAGGTCGAGGAAGGTCAGAACCCTCAATTGATTGAAAAAGTTTTTGCACTGTCGACCCTGATTGGTGATGCCTATCGGGCGCTTGGCCTGGTGGAATATCAGGCGGCAATGCAACGCCGGGTTGCAGACTTGGTGACCGCTTTAAGTTATCAGACATTGCAGGTTCAGCAAGGTGTACGCGCTGTCAATGACTATAGCGTCAGCAGACATTAACCGGAGGTGATCATGACCCAGCTCGATGCCGCCTATACTAAATGGCGCAAGGTTATAGCTGCAGGGAATGACAATTTTGAGCTACGTCATACTCTGATAACACTGGTTTACTACTTCAGAGCCATTGATTTGGCTGTGTTGCTGGTAAAACAGTGGCCCCTATCGCAACGGGCCATTCATGCCCTGCTAGTCAGCTATCACAATTTAGCTGAGCTTTATGAGCGAGAAAAGTGCATGCGCCAGGCCTGGCAGGTGCTGGTAACGGCAAAACAGCAAATGATGGCGGCTTTTTGCAAACAGGGCGAGAGAGCAGGTCTGAACCTGGCATGCCAGCAGGCCCGTAAGCGATTAAGTCAGTTTGAAAATGCGCATGGTCGTTTTGCGCCGTTTTCGCCACCGCAAAAGGAGTTAAACACCTATACGGGGAACGGTTTAACTGCGCTTCATTCACAGCAACCCGTGAGGAGGTAATCATGTATCGAGTTTGCTGGCGCGGTCTGATTGCCGGACTGTTCACAACGGGGGTGAGCCTCGCGGCTCAGGCCCACGAGGGGCACGATCACAGTCATTGGAGTAGTCTGTTCATTCACGCCTTACTGTTACTGTCGATGGCTGCAGCTGGCCTTGCCATTGTGTTTGCTATTTATCGTGCTATCAGCCGCTGGCTGCCAGCGGGAAAGTAATGGGGCTTGAAAACGGGGGCTAAAGTACTAGCCTAACAGACCGCAAAGTACCGCTTTATTTGGTTTTCTAATAGCTTGTGAAAGTCTATTATGGCGTCTGGCCCGTATCGGACCCCATTCCCTTAAACAAAATAAAAGATAAGCTATGACCAAGTTTCCCCAAACAGGTTGGTTGCATGCCGTCACCATCCTGTCCTGCGTTATCGCAGTGACCTTTAGCGCCAGTTTGCCAACCGCGGCAGCAGAATTGCCCGCTGATATTGAACGTATTACGACTACCGGCTCCCGTACCGGCAAAGATAACAACGACGCACCGCTGGTTATCAGCGCTGTGGGGCAACAGGATATTAATCTGGTTTCGCCCACGCATATTGAGGAAGTGCTTAAATTTATTGCCGGCGCTCAGGTGCAGCGAGGGAACGGGCAGGAGTACCTGCCGGCATTGCGCTCGCAGGTCTTTAGTGGCGCTGGTGCGTGCGGTGGTCTGTTGACCGCAGAGGATGGGATCCCGCTGCGCGCCGCAGGCTTTTGTAATATCAATGAGTTATTCGAGGCGCACGCCGAGATGGCCGAACGGGTTGAAGTCCTCAAGGGGCCGGGCTCGGCATTGTACGGATCCAATGCGGTCCATGGCGTTGTTAATGTGATCACTCCCGACACCACCGAAGGCGGAGGGTTACTGGGATATGACTACGGCTCTTATGGTTATAACCGGATGAAGCTGCGTAGCGGCTATCAATATGGCGATGGGGGGATAGGGGTTAATGCCAGCGTCACACGTGATAACGGCTACCGGGTGGCCGAAGGCGTGGATCAGGAAAAATTAAATCTGCGTCATGAACATGCGTTCTCGTCATTAACCCTGACAACCGGCCTGACCTATACCAATCTGGAGCAGGAAACCGCTGGCTACATCTCAGGTACCGATGCTTATAAAGACGCTCAGCTCGCGCAGGGAAACGAAAATCCGGAAGCCTTTCGTAACGCCAGTTCGTTGCGCCTTTGGTCCAAAGCGCTGTGGCAGTTAGAGGGCGGCGATACGCTATCGGTAACTCCCTATATTCGCGATCAGGACATGGAATTTTTAATGCACTTTCTGCCCGGACAACCTACCGAGGAAAACAGCCAGCAAGGTGTGGGTGTGCAAAGTTTATGGACCCATAATGTTTCTGCCAGTGTTACCCTGAATGCCGGTATTGATGCCGAGCACACCGAGGGAAGCCTGTTGCAATATCAGGAACAGCCCACCACCGGCTCGGCTTTTCTGGTTGCCACCATTCCGGCGGGTAAACATTATGATTACGATGTGGATGCGTCGTTGATTGCAGCCTTCAGTGAGTTGGTGTGGCGCAATGACAGCTGGTTACTTAGCGCAGGACTGCGCTACGAATATATCCATTATGACTATACCAATAATATGAATTCGGGGCGCTTACGCGAAGACGGCACGACCTGCGGTATGGGTGGCTGCCGGTACTCGCGACCACCAAGCAGTAAAAACAGCTTCACTAATGCCTCACAAAAATTGGGTGCCACCTATCTCTACTCTGACACTACGCAATTTTATGCTAACTATTCATTAGGCTATCGCGCGCCTCAGGCCACTGAACTGTATCGTTTGCAGCGTGCTCAGCAGGTCGCCGATCTTAATTCGGAAGAAGCGCGTAACGTCGAGTTCGGCGTAAAAGGCAATTACCCCGGCTTGAGCTATACCATTGCTGCCTATTACATGGATAAAGACAACTTTATTTTCCGCGACAGTAACTTCTTTAATGTTAATGACGGTCAGTCGCGACATATCGGCGTGGAGCTGGAATTGCGCTGGCAGGCCAGTCAGCGCCTGGATGTTGCATTGGCGGCAACCATGGCAAGCCACACTTACCGCTATAATCAGGAACTCGGTGGCGTTAATATAAACGGTAACGACATTGACACTGCGCCCAACACCATTGCCGATGTGCGAATAGGCTATAATTTCACGCCGCAAGTGCGCGCCGAACTGGAATTAAACCATGTTGGCGAGTACTACACCGACCCGGAGAATCTGCACGAGTACGAAGGCCATGAGTTAGTGAATTTGCGTTCATCCTGGCAGTTAACGCCCGAGCTTACCCTGTATGCAAGAGTGAATAACCTGTTGGATACTGCCTACGCCGAGCGCGCCGATTTTACCTCGTTTGGTGGTGATCGTTATTTTCCGGGCAGACCACGTAATTATATGCTGAGCGCCACTTATAGCTGGTAGTTTAGCGCTGGTCAGAGATACAAAAAAAGCGCGTATCCTGGAGTTACGCGCTTTTTCTTTGAGTTCAGGAAGAAGTCTTAAAGTGGCAGGACTTCAAAAACCAGTACGTAGCTGGCGCGGCGTTTCTTAGCTGGCGCTTTAGCTTTGTTATCTTCGTACTCGGCTTCCAGCCAGTACATGCCAGGCTCATCAAATTGCAGGCTGATTTTGCCTTCTTGGTCGGCCGTCACTTCTACACCACCTGCAGTATCACGGTATTTTTCGCCGTCTTTGACCACAATAACTTTGGTCCCGTGAGCTTTATCGCCACTCATAAAGAACTGAAAATCGATTGGCTCACCGGTGTAAGCATCGTTGGGGTGGGTTAATGCTTTAAGCTCAAGGCCCTTGCCGGTTAGTTTATTGTTGTCGGCCGTTGGGGCGCCTAGCGTCACATAGGTTTCCAGGCGATTAGCGGTTTCCATTACGTTCAGGTCATCGGCATCCTGAGGTACCGCTTGGTAAAACTCTTCCACGGTGCCGGTCTTACCGCGGCCAGGCCAGAAGTGACGCTCGCCTTCTTCATCTTTCCAGAATGCCACTAAAGACTGGGATGCGTTAAACACTTTATACGTGCCGCTTTCAGTTAATTCAACATCGAATACACTGCGGTAGCGCAGCTTTTGCTGGTTTTGGATATCTACCGGTTTTCCGGTAGGCGATACCACCGACAAACGTTCTGCCGGGTAAGCAAAGTGATCGGGATGGAAGATACCGTTAGCCACGGCTACGTCGAAAGTGATCCACTCGCTGTCGCCAGAAACCGATGTTGTGGAGGGTTTAATCCATACGCGATGCGCCTCGCTGAACGGGCTGGCCAGAGTAAGCGCCAGTGCGGTGGCGCCGATTAACAGTGATTTCTTCATTGTGCGGGTTCCATAAGTAATTGTATTGAAGACAGTTCGTGCTGACCTTGAGCACTGGTATTAACGGTTTGTTTTACCGGCAGTGAAAGCGGGACTTTAAGGGTTTCACGTCCACCGAGTTCACGGGCCGCTTCTACCCAGACAAAATAATCACCTGCGGGCACATCCTCAAAACGGCCATTGAGATCAATAGAGGACGTACCCGGGCGATGCGTTGCACCGCTGACACCGTCGATGGGCATGCTGGCGCTGCGGCCGCTGCGACGCCACCACATGCGTAAGTCTTTGAGCCATTTTTCACCTTCATTGTTGGCCATGTCGGTGTCGTACCAAACGGCGATATCCACTACGCGTTTGCCTCGGGCATCGGCCAGCCACACTGCCACATAAGGGGCGTGATATTCGGCTACGTTCAGTGTCGGGAAAGTCACTTCCAGCTCATCGGCTTGCACTGTCACAGTGGTACCGAGGAATGCCAGGGGAACGGTTAAGCGATAAAGCGCGTTTACCAGCGTATTGGGGCGATTTTGCCTGCCAGTCAATGATAAAAAGTGCGGGGTAACTTTTGCCAAAGTAATAACTCCTGAAATGTAATCCTGTGTGTACCGAGGGTAGCAAACTACGACCTTAATCTAAATGGTATTGATAATCAATCTCAATTAGATTGACTGATGATGTTTATCGGTAGATGACAATCCTTGCTGCGCCGCTCCCTTACCAGCGCAGCGAACCGAGGTGAAATGAGATTAGAAAGACCAGGCCAGTGACAGCCAGTAACGGCGGCCATCTTCCACGTAGCCGTATTCTTCCATACCAATGTCTTTATCCAGCAGGTTATAAATACCAGCGCCGAGTTTTATATCGTTGGTTAAACCGTAGTTTAAGCCAACGTCTGCCAGCGTATACGATGGGGCGATTAAGCTGTCCTGCGATGGACCTGTGGTGGGCTGACTTTCTTCACCACGGTAGTGAACCCGCAGCCAACTGCTGGTGTGGTCGTTAATGGCCCAGCGCAGTGAAGTTTGAATCAGGTGCTTAGGTAACTGATTGAGCGGGCTGCCAGCGTACTGACCGGTTTTTTGCTCCGAGTCGGTATAGGTATAGTTGGCATTAAACTCAATGGCTTGGGTGAGTTTAGCCTGCACACTCATTTCAAAACCCTGAGTGATGGCCTCATCGATGTTGATATAGGTGGTGGGGGCTGAACCGAAATCGTTAGGCCCGTCGGTACACAGGTCTGTTGGGCACTGAATTCGGGTGATACGGTCTTCAAATTCGTTATAAAACACCGTTGCGGATACCGTGGTGTCCTTACCAAAGTCCTGATATAAGCCGAGCTCATAGCTGACGGACGATTCGGCTTCCAGATCCGGGTTACCATAAATATTGCCGCCGCGGCTGATTTGTCCCCAGGAAGGATTGGTCTGGCGCAGGTTGGGCGCCCTGAAGCCAGTGGATATGCCACCCTTTAAAATAGTTGTTGAACTGATTTGCCATACCCCATATAAACGGGGGCTTAACTGGCCGCCATAGTTCTGGTCGTCGTCGTAACGCAAACCGGTAGTAATCGCGAAATCCTTAATGATTTTCCATTCGCCTTCGGCAAACACCGACCACTGGTGACCGTCGACCAGTGAAAGCTCGCTAATCTGGTTGCTGGTCAGGTCATTAAGCTCTTCCTCGAAGTAAGCACCGCCTGCACTCAAGCTCAGGATATCGTTGACCGGAACGGCCCACATCGTCTGGGCATCGAGGTTTTTAACGTACATTTGCCGGGATTCATTATCAAACTCATCTTGTTTGATATAAGTTTGCGAGGTTGCCCAGCCCCAGTATCCGGTGTGACTGAGCGACAGGTTAGTGCGGTCATACTCCGTCATGCTCGATGCCGGACAGCCGCGACGGCCACATTCTTCGCCCTCGGCCAGTGGCGCAACGGTTTTGCCCAGTGTTGCGTTAATTTCCTGCATGGTATGGGTGGCTTCAAACACGAACTCGTGATTATCGTTCGGGGTGAAGGCTAATTTGGCACTGATGTTTTTATGGTCGCGGTCGCGAAAGCCGTCGACGATATTGTCTTCTTCCCGCTGGGTGTAGCGGCCGTAAAGTTGTAAGCCCAATTTCCCCGGGATAAGCGAACCTGCCGTAAAGAACGTGGTTTGGTACTGATTACCTGAATCACTGTCTTCCTGAATGGTGGCATCTAAGCGTACCTCACCGCGCCAGGCATCCGGGGTTTTGCTGGTGATAATATTGATTACACCACCAATGGCATCGGAGCCGTAAAGCGAAGACATGGGACCGCGAATAACTTCAATACGCTCGATGGCGGATAACGGCGGGATCCAGGCACCTTCAACACCCGGGCCGTCGCTGTTAGGCCGGGTTTCACGTGAGCTCTGTCGCTGACCGTCGACCAGGATCAGGGTGTACTGACTACCCATGCCTCGCAGGCTGATATCTTCTCTGTCACCGCCACCGGTGACAATCACGCCTGGAATATCAGTCATGGCATCGGTGAGGTCCCGATAAAACCTTTCACTCAGGTCTTCTTTATCGAGCACACTGATAGAGGCAGGCGCTTCTTTGAGCATTTGCGCGGTGCCTGAAGCGGTCACCACGATTTTTTCCAGTTCTTCATTGTCGGGAGAAACAGCCAGTACAGCTGAGGAAAAGAAAGCACAGCAAAGTGCCAGGGACATCTTGTTTAATTGCATATAACAGTGAAAATCTTAGTGAGAATGATTGTTATTTAGGATAAGATCGGAGTCAGTTATCTGCAATCGACTAATATTAAACGGTGTCTTTAGCAAAAATGAATTTCTATGAACGTTAAGTTTACCCGCGCCCTGAAAGTGTTTTTAACCGTTGCTGACTGCGGCAATATGAGTGTGGCTGCCAGGCAGTTACACATGACCGTGTCGGCCATCAGCCAACAGTTGCGTAAGTTGGAAGAAGATATCGGCCAGCAATTGGTTAATCGTAATTCCCGTCATCTGAGCCTTACTGAAGCCGGACGGATTTATTACCGCACCAGTAAGGAGTTACTTACCACTGCGCAACAGGGACAGCAGGAAATCGACGCTTTGCTTCATTCACCCTCCGGTGAGCTGCGGATCCTCGCCCCTGAAGGCTTTGGCGGGGGATTGTTGAGTAAACCGCTGCGACAGTTACTGCAGAGCTCAGAGCGTATTTCAGTTGCGGTAACCCTGGGCGAAGGCTATGACGATATCGTTGCCAGCGGTGCCGATCTAGCGTTGGGGTTTACGCCGGTTGATAAAGAGGGGTTTAAATCCTATCAGCTTGCCACCTGGTCACAGGTGTTATGCGTTGCTCCGTCTCACCCCTTAAGCACAGAGGCTTTATCGCATCCGGAGCAATTAAAAGAACAGCCGTTTATTGTTTACGATCACCTGCCTGCACACGAGCTGAGCGGACCGGATGATGAGCGTTATTTGCTGGCGCACCCTAAGCTCAGCGTCAACTCGATGCAGGCGCTCATTCAGTTTACCGTCGATGGTCTGGGCTTTGCTGTGTTACCGCAAAAGGAAGTACAGCATTATCTGGCCAACGGTGAGCTGGTTGAACTGCTGCCGGACTGGCAGTTACCGGATTATCAGGTGTTTGCGGTTGTTGCGAATTATCCGACAATGCCGGTTAAAACCCGTCAGGCCATTGAACTGCTGGAGTCTTATTTTACTATCCTCTAAGCGTTTTTAGACAGCAACCTTGAGGTAGCCCTGCTCAATAGCCAGGTGCACCAGTTCTGCGTGGGTGCTGATTTGTAACTTGGCTTTTAACTGGGTGAGGGTATTCGACACCGTTTTACTCGACACATTTAGCTCGTCGGCCAATTGTGCCCGGTCGAGGCCTTTAGCTATACCTAAAAACACATCAAACTCGCGTTGGGTGAGTTGCTTGCAACTGTCGTCGGCATCATTTAGCTGGTGGGTCGCCAATTGAATAGCAATGTTATGTTCGATGTAGCGCTTACCGCTGAGTACCGTTTTTATTGCCTCCACCATCACCTCTGGTTTACTGCGCTTACTCAAATAGCCTTTGGCCCCGGTTTGAATTGCCCGGTTAACCACGGATGGCTCGTCAAACATACTGAAGAAAATAATCTTCAATCGCGGCCAGCGTTTTAACAGCCGGCCCGCCAGATTAAGCCCGCTGGCGTTTTCCAGGTTAATGTCGAGAATGACCAAATCAATGTCTGCAGCGCCCAGCGCTTTAAGCGTTTGCTGAACATTTTCGGCTTCACTGACAATTGCATCAGGCAGCATCATGGTAAGCAGCGCACTGTAGCCCTGGCGCACTACGGCGTGGTCATCAACGATCAGAATATTCATAATGCAGGTTATCCTTTACTTTAAGGGGAGCAACCAGAGTAACGGTAGTTCCTTTATCGTGAGTTTCGACGTTAAGCCTGCCACCGAGTAGCGATGCTCGTTCATGCATGGATTGCAGACCCAGTCCGGCGGCTTTTGACTCCTCTGAGCTGAAGCCCTGGCCATTATCACGTACAAACAGCGTGAGCTGATCGAGGGTGGTGGTTAAGCCAATGGTCACCACAGTAGCATTGGCGTGTTTGGCAATGTTAGTGAATATTTCCTGCGTGATGCGATAGATTTGAGTGTCCCGGTCGAGATTGGTGGCAATGGTGGCCGCATCGGGTAACCAGTGGACTTCTATTTGATGAATGTCCTGCCAGGTCTGGATCATTTGCGCAATAGATGTGGTTAATCCCAGCTTATTAAGAAACACCGGATAAAGCTGGTTGGTTAAATCCTTCATGCCCTGGTGAACCGCATCACACTGGTGCTGAATGGTGGCGCAGGCTTTAACAATAAAATCCGGATTTTGTTTTTGTTGCTCAAGCATATAGGTTTGCACCGTAATGCCGGTGATCAACTGGCCAAGGTTATCGTGAAGCTCCCTCGCCAACAGCCGTCGTTCATTTTCCTGCAAGGCCGACAGGCGCTGACGTAATCCGGCAACCTGGGTTTCTTTACTGGCCAGTGAGCCAATCAGATTATTGTAATGCTCAATCAGCCTGTGTATTTCGGCAATATCGGTTGACGCTGCCGATAACCTGAACTGACCCGACTGAATAGACTCCAGCCCCTGACACAATTCGGCCAGTGGTTTAAGGCGCTTATTGACGGCATATCGCAGTGTAAAGAGGGTGAGCAGTAGTGCCAGTACAAAAACAAACAGCACGGTGGCGACCGTTGCAATAATTTCATTAAATTCGGCAGCGCTATTGGCTATTACCGTTATGGTGTCACCCGATGCAGAACGAATGGTTGTGCTCGCTGGCGGCGGAGCCAGCCACTTCTCAAGCGGACCGGTTAATGGCAACTGCGCTGCAGCGTTAGCGTGCTCTATAACGGTGAGGTGGCGACTGTTGTGTAAAAGGCGGGTCAGGGTATCGGTATCCAGACTGGCTTCTGCTAGGGTCTCAGCTAACTGTAGTGCTGCTTCCCCCTCTTCACTGATATCCGCTCTGGCCTGATAGAACATGGCAACGGTGAGCACACTGAATACGGCAGTGAAAATCAGAACAATCGTTAATGTGATCTTGTTGGAAGCATTCATATTAGCCAGCAGTACCGCTCAGAATTTACAAAACAGTAACATTATACTCAAGATAACGAGACAAAGGTCAACGCGCCTCTGCTACTTTGGTAAGAGTCATCTACTACTTTGGTCGCGTTTACTTCGCGGTTTTCTGCCTTCAACCCTGCACAGTACGAAAGTGCTACAGGATTATATTAACAAATGATCAACAATGCGTTAACCATTGGTAAACACAAATAAGAAGAAGGTGGTAACATGACATTTAAAAACAAACTACTGATAGCAGGGACACTGCTGTCTGCAACGCTGGCCTCACCGGCTCAGGCGGGCAGCTGGCAACAGAATGTGACAGTAGGTAACTTCAATAAAGTACACGTTTATACCCCGGATTCGCTATCACCAATAGGGCAGGGACGCTCACTGTTAGTCGTACTTCACGGCTGTACACAGTCCATTGATGCGTATCTTTCGGCTAACCTTGAGCAGGCGGCAGAAACTTACGGAATGGTAGTAGCGGTTCCGGATGCAATGAACAAAGCGGGGTTTGGCTGCTGGTCTTACTGGCAGGGCGCCAAATCGCGCACGGCAGGTGATTATGCCAATATCCTGTCATTGGTGTCGACCATGAAAGCCAGCAGCAGCTATGCCATCGATGACGATCAGGTTTATGTGGCAGGGCTTTCCTCCGGTGCTGCGTTTGCCAATACCACCGCCTGTATTGCGCCGGATGTGTTTGCCGGCGTCGGGGTCAGTGCCGGTCCCAGCATAGGCACCAGTTCCAGTGGCGCGATTGGCAGCTGTGAATATGCCGATGTGGCAACGCGCTGCCAGCAATACGCCGGTAGTTACAGCGGATCGCTGAATGACCAGATTGCCTCCATAGCCCATGGCGATGCTGATACCACGGTTGATACCTGCTATAACCGGCAGAATGCTGAAGGCATGGCCGGGGCGTACGGGGTGAATGAACTGCCTGGCAGCAACCCGCTTGGAAGCGGAACAAGAACCGCAGAAGAATATCTTTGGGAAGAGGGGCGGGTATCGATGATCTGGCTTAATGGCGTGGATCATTCCTGGTCCGGCGGCGCCGGAGCCAGTGGCTCATATGTGAGCGGTACCGGTATTAATTATGCGATGTATCTTGGCGAATACTTTACCGAGAACAATAAACGGGTCGACCGGAATCAACCACCAGTGCTGGCTAATGTGAATGCAATAGAAAGCAGTGGTCAGTTAGTGGTAACCGGCACGGCAACCGATGTGGAGGGGGTTGTTGATAATGTAGATGTTCTCATCACGAATAATAATGGCGATGAGTACCAGTATGCTACTGCCACGCAGAGCGACAACAGTTTTTCGCTCACTTCGGCCGCCTTAGCGGATGACCTGTACTATGTTAGTGTGACTGCCAGCGATGATGTTGGCGCCGTGTCAGATGCCATTACCGTTAGTGTTCGCGTTGGCCCGCCACCGCCACCTGCTGCTCCCGTGTTATCTGATGTACTGGTGGATGCCAATGGTCAGTGTGCAACGGTTACCGGCTCGGTTTACGACGAAAACCAGGACCTTACCGCAGTAGAAGTAACATTTGCGACCGGTAGCCAAAATGCCAGTGTGGATGGGCTATCCTTTAGCGCTGAAGCCTGCGACCTGCCGGGCGGTGTGCAAACTATTACGGTTACGGCTATCGACGCCAGTGGCCTGAGCAGCAACACACAACTGTCGGTAGACATTGATGCCGGCGTGATTGCTACGCTTGATCAACATATCAGCGCTGGTCGTCTCGATTATACCGGCTACTCTACCTGCTATCTGGAATACTCAACCGATGCTTTTAAACTGACCGAGCAAACCCAGAGTGGTGGTATGTGTGTATGGCAGGATGACGATGCTTCCTGTACCGGGCCGGTGCAGGCGTGCAGCGGATCAGGCTCTGACGGTGGTGGCTCCGGCGGGGGGAATGATGGCGGTGATCCGGCGACCTGCGCGGACTATACAACCGCTAATTACTACCACAAAGTGGCGGGGCGTGCTTACAGCACCGGCTATTATTACGCGCCGGATTATTTTGCCAGCGGTTCTGATGACTCACTGGCCGGCTCTACCTGGGGCACCTCAACCCTTTATTCCACTGATGGTACGGTATGGTATGAAGGGAGTTGTCCTTAATTAACCAACTAAAAACGGGGCCACTGGCCCCGTTTTACTGTGTTGGGTTATGTGCGTCGCCAGACAACCAGACCGAGCAGCGCCAGACTTATCCACAGACTCCAGCTGCCAGCATGGGTTTCAACCACCACTTCAGAAATAACCGGGCGATCGTAGTCAAGGCTTTCCATACTCTGATAAGACAGATCGGCATCTTCATAGGCATCGATAGTGGCCAGCACCTGATCGGTTTGCGCATCGATCAATTCAATTAAAATATCGTAATCGTTACTCGGGTAACCGTTCACCAACTCGCTTTCAAGCAACACCGAATCATCACTGCTGTCGCTGTACAGGTTGAAGACCGAAGTCACATGAAACGCTTCGTAATAGTCGTTGGTGCCCAGATAGACAATGGCGTAAACCGGTGCCTGGTAATAGTTAGTGTCGGCGTCAAACTCCAGGTCGAAACTGGCATAGTATCCGTCGTAATCACGGTCGGTATAGAGTGTCATCCAGGCATCATAAAACCAGTAGTCAACACTGTGACTTGCCGTGCGCAGTTGTTCGCCGGATTTGGCCGGGATACTACCCAGATCCTTTTTCTTTACCCGTACAGGGACATTATCGGCGGCATTTAATTCAGGCGTACTGAAGGTTTCACTAACGGCCACTTCCTTGCTTTGTGCAACCGATGAAAAAGTGATAAAGCTCAGGGACATCAGTGCCGCAGCAAGTAAAGTCTGTGTTACTCTTTGATTTTTCATAATCGATTCACCCTGGTTGTGTCTGCATTGACTGTACTTGCAGTGTGCGAAAGTCAGGCTGAACAATAACTGAAGCGAAACTTAACCATGATAAGACGTTCAGGCTGGCAACGGGTTAGTATGATCGTACTTTTGCTGCTTATTTCCCCTTCCTTAACGGCCGCTAACCTGACGGTCTCTTCCTTAAGCGACGGGGTTTTTCTGATGCGCTCTGAACGGGCGGTGGAAGGATATGGTGTGGTTAGCGGTAACGGCTTAATTGTTAAAACCGCTGCAGACAAAGCCGTTTTAATTGATACCCCTGGGATGCCAGCGATGTTGAAAAGTTATTTAACTGGCTGGCATCGCAGTCGCTTAGCCTGGAAGCGGTTGTAGTAACCCATTCTCATGAGGATGCGGGAGGCCATCTGGCGCTTTTTCATCAACACAACATTCCCTCATGGACCTACGAGCTAACCAATCAGTATTTACTTGAAAAGGGCGAAACTCCGGCTCAACACACGTTTATCGATAGCGCCTGGATAGTGCCTGAGATGATTGAAGTATTCTATCCGGGGCCGGGCCATACGCTGGACAACAGCGTAGTGTGGGTGAAAAAACATAACCTGTTGTTCGGTGGTTGCTTTATTCGCGAACAAGCGACGCACTCGCTGGGCTATACCGCAGAAGGCGACGTGCGGGCGTGGCCAGAGTCAGTCAGCCGGGTAACTGAATACTTTCCTGAGGTGCAGAGGGTGGTTCCCGGTCATGGCAAAGTCGGCGATGCAGCGCTTCTTTCCCATACCCGGGAACTGGCGCTAAAAATGCTGCCATAGCAGGCAGCATTTTAAAGCTTAACGTCGATCAAAATTAACCGGTTTGTCGGGGTGCTGGTAGTAGCCTTCGCGCAATAAGGTTTTATAACGGTCGAGTTTACCTTCCATCGCTAACTCTCGCAGACCTTTGTTGAACAAGGCTAAAATTAACTCGCCATCCTGACTTTTACGCGGGATAAGTAAGTGGGTGGTCACGGTAGAAATAAACGGCTTGAGCATTTTTATTTCGTCACGGTCGAAGGTGGTGAAATCCCGTTCCAGTAAATACCAGGCGGTCAGCTCATCGATGGGGAACAATTGAATATCGTTGGCAATCACCGCATTTAGGCCGTCTTTGTCGGTATTAACGGTTACGGTGTTGGGCGACTGCTTAAAAAACGCAAAGAGTTCATCGGTATAAGCGTAACCTTTGGTGACGCCGATTTTGTATTGCTCCAGTTGTTGCAGGTTTTCCCACTTATCCAGAGGAAGTTCTTCATTCGCCGTAAACACCAGGCTTTCTGAGGTGATAGGCTCGCTCTGCCAGAAATCAACACTGTAAACCCGGGTGAAGTTAGCATATGACACAGCGTCATAGCGGCCGTCTTTGGCACTTGCAATGGCATCTTCCCAGGACATAGTTTCGTACACTACATCTACGCCAACCCGTAAAAACGCCTCACTGATAATATGGTTTATATAGCCGTTGTGCTCCATGTCCGTGGAGGTATAGGGCGGATATTCGGTGGTGGCAATGGTGAGTGTGCGCCACGCGTGAGCTGAGGCATTATTTACCACTGCAAAAAGCAGGGACAGCATTAAAAGAAGATTTTTCATAACAGTCACTAAAAATAAAGGCCTAAACTAATATTTAAACGATGGGTGGAGTCCTGATTACCGCCAAGGTCGAGACCAATGCCGGAACCGCCGGAAAACCACATGTTTTTGCCCTGAATGCTATCCACATAAAAATACAGGGCGCGCCAGCCAAAACTACAGCCATTGACCCATTGCGTTGAGCGCAGACCAGCCGCCACATCGGGCTCAACCGCCCCGTATTCTGAATAGCATTTAATCGGCGACAGGCCGGTTACTCTGAACGGTAATTCATAACTCACTGCCGCGGTGTAACTGTGCGCTTTAGAGGCAGTAAGGAAAGGAAAATCAAAAGCTGACAAAGCGAGACGGTCAGTTGCCTGATCTTGTGGTGCGGCCAGATCATAATCGTAATCGGTATATTGCAGGGCAACGCCCAGCGGGCCCTGGGTATGGCGAAGGTGCAGGGCATAAGCGTTCATATCACCCTCGTTTAGCGTATCCAGGTTGAGTACGTTAGCGGCTTGCCAGGACGCGCCAAACTCGGTAGTAGCGCCGCGGATTAACCCGGCAGTATAGCTTACCCGCAGGTTGTACTGGCCGTCTTCCTGATTACGAAACTCACCGTTGTCGGCAATATCAAAGGAGTAACGTCCAAAGCGGCCGGCATCGTTGTATTCATCGTTAAAGAAGTAACCAGCACGGATATCCCAGTTGGATTTCTGGTATTGCACTACCAAGCCGGGGTCGTAGTCATCCTCAAAGCCAATATAGTAATTGATGGAAAACCAAAAGCTGTTCGAGGCAAAGGGTAATAAGCCAAAGGGCACTTTGGTGATCCCGGCGGACACACTGGTGCGGTCGTCGTAATGATAGGTCAGGTCAGCATAGCGCACGGTGTTAAAGTCGGTATTTTCATACCAGCGGTAATCTGCTTTATAGCTGAACTGATCGGTTTCACCGGACACGGTTAATTTGAGTGACTCAAAACCAAAGCCGTCACGTAATTCAACTTCCTGCCAGTCCTGATAGCTGTAATTGAGGCGCACATGCCCCCCAATATTGACCGGGAACTCGTCGGCAGAGAGTGCCGTACCGGAAAACAATAGAAGTACCGGCGTTAGCCGGAAGAGCCTAACCTTGCTCATTATTCGATCCTGAAGTGGTCTAAGGCAGCATGCTTGCAGGGTAACAAACCCCGGGGGCGATTGAAATATGCGGCCTGTTTATTTGGGTACACCCGGCAATACGAGGCGGCAAGCGTATGCGATCAAAAAAGCTCGGGGCACGGACAATAAAAAACCCCGCCTGGGCGGGGTTTTAATCGTTAAGGCAGGGCAGATTAGCTGCGGCGACGAGCTACCAGCAGACCACCCATTGCCAGGCTCAGCAACAGCGCCGTTTGAGGTGCTGAAACGTCAGCTGCTACACCGTCAGTGACGGTTAAACTGGCTTCGCTTATCTCAAACGCGATAGGGGCAAAGGTCGCTGAATCAAAAAAGTCAAAGCTCAGCATGTCTGTGGTATCAAAGGTGAAATCAAACACACCCTCGGCTGTTGCCGTTACATCAAAACTGAATAGTGAGAATGGGGCAGGGTTTGTGTAAGCACCAGCAAATAAGCTGTACCAGCCCATAGTGACATCGCCCACATTTTCAGAGAATTCGACATAAGGGTCAAAAAACACATCATCTGAAGGCAGATCAGAGCCCAGACTCAGGCTATCAACCAGCAACGAACTGTTATCGAAAAACACGCTCAGTAACGCAAAGTCAAAGGCTTCAGTCTGGCTGTCAAACGCACCAGTAATGTTGACCGTGGTAGTTTCACCCACGGCAATTTCACTCTCGGCAAGGTCTACTGAGATGACCGCTGCCTGGCTGCTAAACGCAACCAGACTGGCCAGGGTTAATAACAACTTCTTCATTATTTATCACTCCAATTTGAATTAAGGGCGGCAACCGCTGCGAGTACACAGCGCGCGCATGGCTAACAGGTCACGCATGTTCACGCGGCCATCGTTGTTAAAGTCATATTCCATACCCAGTGGTAAACGGCGAACGATAGCCATCTGGAAGGCACGGATATCGAGCATATCCACATCGAAGTCACCATCCATGTCGCCTGGTAGTGGCGCCATGTCTAACTGGTAAGTTGCCACTACCGGATCATGATCGGAAGCACGGAACACGAGTTCATTAAGGAAATCAGCGGTTTTATACTCTTCGTTGTAATCCAGAATGCTCAGCTCGTCAGCATTGATATGCCACTCAGTCGCATCGGTAAGCCATTCGCCCATGGCCTCATTGACTAACTGGTAATCCAGGCTGCCAACTAAGCCGTCGAAGGTATAGCTGTATGCGGTGTCACCCAGAACAGTACGTGCCGTATCGGTTAAACCGGCTTCGGTAAGCACCTGAATCGGGTCTTCCATACCGTAGCTGTTTAAATCACCGAGCACTGTAAATGGCATATCCGGGAAGGTATCATTCAACCACACAACCAGCGCCTGTGCGGCACGGGTACGGGTCAGGTTACAATTGCCCTGGCCGGTGGTGGTATCGTCGTCACCACTACCACAGCTTGAACCTTTGGATTTAAGGTGATTAACATCTACTACTACGGTCTGGCGGGTTTCGCTGTGAACAAACGCCTGTGCCAGAGAAGGGCGATTACGTGAATCATCAAACAGCGGCCCGTCAGTATCGACGATACTGTTGGCAGACGTCAGTAATTCAGGTGCACCTTCTGGTGTCACAACTGCAGGTTTATAAATAATGCCTACGGCAATTTCGTCGGTGCCAATACCGTTGCCCACACTGATGTACTCATAGGTACCAGAGCCCATTTGTGCGTTAATCGCGGCCACCAGTTGTGCAATGGCACTGGTGCTGGCATAGCCGTCGTTCTCAATTTCCATTAAGCCCAGAACATCGGCATCAATAGCCACAATCGCATTCACGATTTTAGCCAGTTGGCGCTCGTATTCAGAGAAGCTGTCGGCACCACGGCTGGTTGGAAAGCCCGAGCCAGCGCCGTCACCGTTAAACAGGTTGAGTACGTTAAAGCTGGCAATGCGCAGATTTCCGTCGGCAATGACCGGCGCGTCGTTACGCACATTGGTATTGATTACCGTTACTTCATTTACAGGACGAATACGGTAGGCGCTAAAGCCATAGTCCATAATCCCTTCAACACGGGTCACACTGTCGCCGGAGCGCAGCGGGTTATAAGGACCCACATCACCGATAGACAATAATGGCGCAGCGTTATCAGAGCCATCGCGATTATCATCAATGATTAGCTGATTACGGGCATTAAACTCGGCGTAATCAATCGCTTCCTGACTACCTGCGTCAAACAGTTGAGTCGGGTTATAAAGACGGCCATTGGAAACCAGTATTTCCCCATAGCGAATGAAGCTGTAAGTGTCAGAGATGTCCCAGGCGGCATCGTTAACAACCAGCATGTTCTCTACCGCTTCAAAGCTGTCAGCGCTGTCCTGAGGCAGACTGATAACAGACGCTGTAACTGAACCGGTGCCGCAGATTGCTGAGTCGGCAACGCTGGTTAAAATGGTCCGGCCATATTGCTCTGTTACTGTGCCTTGTACACGGATTACGTCTGATGCCTGTAAACCCTGAGGCAACGCAGCTAATTCCACAAACAGACCTTCAGAGGTTTGAGGATCGGCATCGCGCTCACCGTCTTCTTCCTGCATAAAGAATCCGCCCAGGTCGGTGAATACTGCTGTTACAACACCTTCTACCGTAACGGTCTCTCCGCTCAATGGCGATGTATCGGTACTGCCCTGAACGGCACTGATGTAAGTCGCTGTGTCGAAACACGCGCCAAACTCTTCACCTGGATCGTCAGGATTGCCCGGATTACCGTCGCCATAAATGCCGAAGTGATCCAGGGTGTTATTCGGGAAGCCTTCCCATTCTAATGCAGGGTCAAAGGCATCGTCTGCATTCGTGTCGCCGGTGGTTACCGACAGCAAGCGACGAATAGTATTGTCTTTGGTGCTGGTATCACCCGTGCCCCACTGAGAGCCCGGATCTACACCTACCTGGCCAATAGCATCAATCACTTCGCCGTCTTTAAAGAAGACTACCGCGTCGTCGCCGTTAAAGTTCAATGAAGCTTCCTGATCCGAAACCTCAGGAAGTGGCGCGTCAGCATCAGGGTGAGAAACCACAAATACATCGCCAGGGGCAACACTACCACTCAGGGTAACACTGAATGACGGGCTGGTACCGCCATTTGAGTACACACTGATCACATAGCTGTGGGCCGACAGGTCAACGCTTTGCGAACCAAGGTTGACGATTTCCAGGGCCTTATTATAGCCGCTGCCTTCGGTATATTCAGAGATAAACAGTTCAGGCTGCACAGCAGTAAAGGTTTTATAAGGGTAAGGCGTTGTTGCCGTAGCATTGGTGCTCTCGCCGTCTAACGCAGAGCGTCCAGGCAGGGTCCAGTCATTTACATTAAAGGATGTGCTGGCCGCAGTATTGGATTTGCGGTATGCCCAGCTATCGGTGTAATCCCATGCCTCATAGTCACCGTTTACATCCGGATCACCGAACACATCGACGACTTCACCGTCACAGAACAGTTCAATAGCATCGTCACCGTTGATGGATACGCTACCGCTATTGTAGTCTGGTGTGCTATCAAAAAAGGCGCCAAATTGCGAGGTTTCTGATGCTACGATGATGCGGTCGCCTGCCAGGGCAGAGTCAGCCGGGAACGTGTATTCCTGTCCATCGGTGCCACCACCGTTATTGGCGAAACCGATACCACAAACACTCAGATCGGCGATATCACGCGTTACAAAGACTTCAACCGCTTTGGGTAATCCGCCACTTAAATCGGCGTCAATAACACCGCTCAGGATAAGCGGACTGGCGCCACCTACAGGCGGGTCTTCGGGATCCACAGGTGGTTCTTCAGGATCGGTAGGCTCGTCATCACAGCTTTGTACCGGATACAGCAAATCTACCCATTCCGGGTGATCCACAAACGGGTTACGGTTACCCTGGTATTCATAAATTGTGGCGGCGCGTTGTTCTTCAGACGCATCAACCGGATCGGCATTATGCCATGCTATCAGCGTACAGAGCTTGCCTAAAGCGGCTTCGCCCGGGCCGGTAGTGCGGTTAACCAGCACCAAATCAGGAGTGCTGTCGCTGCCAGAACCTTCGTAACGCACGTCCATGTATAACATCATGCGTGCTACATCACCTTTAACCGCATCGCGCGGTTCAAATGAGTCGTTGTCAATGCGATTCTCTGGTGCCTCAGTAAGCGGTGCGTCACTGTTGTCAAAATCCAGGTTACCACGCGAGCCATTAACCGAGACGTCTTCAGGACGCAGGTGATGGATATCGGTATAACCTTCGTAAGAATCGCTGCCAAAGCCATGGCTGTTTGGCCAGACGTGTTCACGGTTCCAGAAATCATCATTGTTTACACCAGACTGATTGCTGGTTTTTGGCAGTGAAATACCCGAATAGAACAACACCACATTGTCAGGGTTGGTCGGGTCTTCATCGGTTTCAGTCAGAGCTGTCCAGACTTCTGAGTAAGTCAGCACGGTATGGTCAGCACTGATAACCGTGTTGAGGGCCATCTTGATGAATTCGACCGGTGAATTGGCGTCAATCTCGGTTTGAACTGACGCGTAGTAGCTGGCAGGATCGAAAGTAGCTGCATCTGCCACCTTGTCTATGTCAGGGCAGTTGGTGCAAACGTCGGTGAGATCTTCGTCATCACCGCCGCCGGTATCGCCACCTGAGCCATGAATGCCTAAGTTGGCAGTATAATCTTCAGCGAATTGGTCCCATTCCAGTGAAACATCAAAAGCATCATCAGGAATAATATCGCCAGCTGTCACGGAGGATTTGCGAACCAGTGTTCTGTTCTGGGTTCTGACGCCGTTGGACTCCCAATAGCTGCCGGGGTCGACACCCAGCTGACCAAAACTATCAACCACCGCGCTACCATTAACCAGTACCACCGCATCATCACCATTGTAGAAAGAACTGGTGCTGGTAAGGTCGGTTTGGGCGAGAATAGAGGCGTCGGCGCCATCATCAGCAACCACGTAGACATCGCCGCTTGCCAGCATGCCTGACAGAGCAATAGTGGTGCCGGCAGAAGTGCCGCCGTTAGAATAGATTGCCAGACGATAGCCGGTCAGGTCAACGGCACTGTCTGTGGGATTATAAATTTCTATCGCTTTATTGTTTGAGCTGCCTTCTATGTACTCTGAGATAAACAGATCGTCAGCGAGTGCTGAGACCGGTAGACCAAGTACAAGAGGCAACAGGATTTTCGCTTTCATCTGTGTGTTGCTCCTGCTTGATATTTTTTGAATGACTGTCCTGAAGTGCAGGTAACACTATAAGTGCTTTGCTACAGAGAAATGACAAGTTTTTGACGGAGCTGTGGAATTGTTGAGCAGCTCTTTTATTAGTGCAGTAACCACGTACCCTGGCAGGCAGTCGTAAGGGGTAAATTACTTATTTACAGTAAGTTTACCGGCTTAAAATAAGCTTATTTAAACCAAAATCTACGAATTTTTGGCACTAACGAGGCCGCGATCGAACCCAGTTGCCTATAGTGGATGGGGCTGTTCTGGTCTTCGGCAGGCAGGCCTGATGAAGGGGACTCAACGACAACCTCCCGATTACCCCGACAATTTTCCTTGTTTACCAACAAGGGACTGGTTAATCTGAACTAAATGGCACACAGACCATAGTGACACTTTTCCTTACTACATCATCAGGACTTAATTGAATTCCGCCTGTTTCAGGCCGGAAACTAATGGAGCCCTCATGCATCGTCGTCGTTTTCTTCAGGGAGCCGCAGGCTCAGGTATCGCAGCAACCCTCGGTGGTTGTGTCAGTGCCAGACACACGTCTTCTCAGTTACCTTCTTCGCCTGCAACTTTACCTTTAACCTTACCGGAACTGGCTCCTATAAATGCCTATCCGGATCGCATCATCAGTACCAATGTGTGCACCCGGCCGTTTCGGCCGATGGGGCCGCGAATAGAAACTGAAACTATTGGCAATAAAACCCTGATCCATAATTATGGCCATGGTGGTAGTGGCTGGTCACTGTCCTGGGGAACGGCTGCCCTGGCGGAATCCCTGATTAATGCTGATCAGCATACCCCCGTAGCGGTGGTGGGTTGCGGTGCCGTTGGTCTGACAACCGCAATACAGTGTCAGCGAGCTGGCTATGACGTGACTATCTACGCTAAGGAACAGCCGCCATACGTACGGTCTTCTTATGCTACGGGGATTTGGTCGCCAGACTCCCGCATTGTGACCTTAGCACATGCGCAGCCTTTCGCTGAGCGCTGGCAATGGATGGCGAAATTGTCTTACCTGCGTTTTCAGACCTTATTGGGTCTGGCTGGGAACCCGGTGGAATGGACCACTATGTTCCGCCTGGCAGATAAGCCTTTTGATGATCATGGTGGGCACAACATTCCCGGCGAGCCAGCCTATCCCAATTATCGCCAGGAATTGCTCAGCGATTTAACTCCCAGGGCGCGAAATGTGCCGCCGCAGCTAAACCCATTTGCTACTGAGCATGTCAGGCAGTTTCCCTTGCTGATGTTTAATATCAGTGCTTATTCACAGTATTTGCTCGACTTGTTTTACCGCAGTGGCGGCAGGATCATTGACCGCACCCTGACCTCTGTTGCCGATTTTCAACAATTTGATGAAGCGGTGATTGTTAATTGTACCGGGTATGGGGCAAAGGCTTTGTTGAATGATGATTCTATCATTCCTGTTCGTGGCCAGACTTGTAAGCTGATGCCACAACCGGAAGTAAAATACGGTATCCAGTATTTTGACCAGCACACGTCCGTTTATCCACGCCGTGATGGATTGCTGGTTCAAGCCGGTGCGGAGGGCGATTTTAATAATCCGCTGGCCAATATCGATCCCCGGGAATCAGTCAAAGCCGTTGAACAACTCGCTGCCATTATGGCCGGTATGAAACGATAAAAACGATGAGGCCAGCGACGGTACGTTAATGATTGCAGAGGTTTTATTGTCCCAGGTCAATTCAACCGTCGCTGGTAATTGCATAAAGCACCCTCCGGGCTTAGCTTTGCTATAGGCCATAGAGGAGTTGATGTTATGCGGTTACCCAATGTTAAGCACACGATCAGCGGCGGAGCAGTGTTGCTGTTAGCCCTGCTAAGCGGTTGTAGCTATACCCTTTCGGATGTCCGAAAAGTCACTTATCCCCCTGATTTTAATTACATTGAACCGCAGGATATCAAGACAGATATGGCTCGAATGGCCGCTCAAATCCGTTTGTTGGACATTGCTCTGGCACCCGTGGATGGCAGCGATCCGGCAGCCCTCGACAATCAGCGACAAACCGTTATGGCGGCGCTCGACAGCATTGAGCAGATTGCCTCCGGTTTACAGAGTGTGAATGCCGGCTCCAATCACCCTTACATGCAGGATTTTATGCGCGATTTTGTGGCTAAGGTGGATAAAGCCAGGGGCGCGGCATCACTGGCTGAACCCCGTTATTATTTTGCTGGTAAAGTGGCAGGAGGCTGTGCTGTCTGTCATCAGGTAAACCGGTAAAGCCCGGTAAACCCGAACATCAGCAATACGTATTACACGGTGACGTAATCGGGCAAATTTTGCGTAAGGTAATCCCTTAACTGCATTGCTGGCGCGGTGAGTCCTTTTCTTACCGGGGTTAACAGACTTAACTGGGCTGCGCCGGTTGTCCACTCCGGTAGTATTCGCACCAACTGGCCTGAAGCCAGTTCGTCCCGGCAAGTATAAGCGGGCAGAGACACAACACCGAGGTTATCTGCTGCGGCTTGCTTCAGGGTACTCATATCATCGCTGCAAAAACCGGCAGTGAAAGGCAAGATCACCTCATCCCCGTTTTGGTGGCGAAGGGTCCAGACACCATCAGCCGTTTGCCAGCCCACTTTAAGTGACTTTCTTTTCATTAACTCTACCGGCGTAACGGGAGCTCCGAATTGCTCAATATGCGCCGGGCTGGCAAACAGCCACCATGCTACCGTTGCCACAGGACGTTGAATTAAACTGGAGTCTGGTAATCCATCCATATGACCCCGAAGTGCCATATCAACACCGGTTTCGAGTAAGTCCACCGGGCTATTTGACACATGCTGAGAGAGCGTAATCCTGGGGTTGTCCTGTAAAAATCTGCTAAGCAACGCCTTCAAAGCAAATTGTGCAACCCCAACCGAGCAACTGATACTGGTATGCCCAGTCAGCGACTGCGTGGCCATTTTGATGGCATTTTCGGCTTCTTCCATCTCTGAGATCATGCTTCTGGCATGACGGTAAAACAACTGTCCGGCCTCGGTGATGTGGAATTGCCTGGAGGTGCGCTGGATCAGCGCTACATTAAGCCGCTCTTCCAGCCTGGAGATATGCCGGCTCAGTCTGGAGGTTGGAACCCTCAGTGCCCGTGCCGCTGTAGAGAAGCCTTTCTTTTCGACCACATGGACATAGTAATAGTAATCGTTGAGATCAATCATGGCGTTAATGTCCGGTCTTCTGGTCAATTTCTTTATTCTGTATTTGCAATGATGCTTTCTAATTTTGCTTGTTTATTAATCAAATGTTTCACACGTAGAATGATTGAGTCAAGTAAAAGGAGCATCCACATGTTAGATCCAGTCTTAAATCGCGGTGAACGGTTGCAACCAGACGCCGATGTAAAAGTATCAGGCGTGCAAACAGGTCATTACTTTGAGGTAGGAAAAGGGTTTGCGGCGCACAGTTTTCGTCATACCGGTTATCAGGGCCTGATGGATCCACTGATAATGGTTGACCACTACACAATGAGCCAGTCAACCTTTGGTGCCCACCCTCATGCAGGCTTAGCGGCCGTCTCTTTATTATTCGAAGACAGCCAGGGGCTGTTTCACAACCGTGACTCAATGGGCAATGACTTTGACTTACAGCCGGGAGATTTATACTGGTTAAACGCAGCCGGTGGCGCAGTGCACGATGAAGCACCCAGACCCGGCTCAGTGATCCATGGTTTACAGGTGTTTGTTAATCTGCCGGGCGCGTTAAAGCAAGGCGAACCAGGTTCTGAATTAGTCAGAGCGAGTGATATGCCGGTGATTGAAAATGCCTCATGCCGGGTAAGAATAGCCATGGGCAGCAGCAATGGTTTGAGCGGTGCCACCTCACCGGTGGGTAATATGACGATACTGGACGGCACAATTAGGCCATCTTCGTCCTTTTCCCATCAATTGAAGCCGTCACATAATTGCTGGCTCTATGCGGTGGACGGTTCCTTCGAAGTGGTTTTCGCACAGCATGCCATGACTTTGAATAAAGGTGAGTCAGTGGCTATCGGTCATTCCGCTGCCTGCCTGTATCTGCATAACCGGCAGCGCAGTGAAGCGCGCTTTGCGATGTTCTCGGGTCAGGCAATAAAAGAAAGCTTTGTTCAGCGCGGACCTTTTGCACTGGGTTCTGAGCAGCAAATTGAGCAGGCCCAAAGTGATTATAAGGCAGGGAAATTTGGGCGGGTAGTCTAAGCGGGAAACCGGCAAGCAACAGTATAAAAAAGCTGGAGAAAAATGACTAAAGCGCAGGCCGAACAGCTGCCCCGCAGCTTCAGGCTCGCGGGGCATAAAAACGGTGACAGGCTGCTATTTACTCTTCTTCGCCAATTGCATCATCACCGATAAAATAAGTGCCCCAGCCGTCGTAGTGAACCTGGTGTTTATCGGCAATTTGCAGCAACGCATCGATGTCGGTATCCAGCAGTTCCCGGTTTAACTGGCGCTCGGCAATGATATCGAAACAGAATACGGTACCTCCGTCATCCAGATAAACTTCTTCGGCATCGGTCACTTCGAAGCCGGCTTTAAATGCGTCAACCGCGGCTTTTTCCAGGCGATCGAAATCCTGACAGGCCATGTGGTGTTCGATAGTGTAAGTGGCATCGGCTTCACTACCGTCGCTTAGCAACGCATCGATAGTTTCCTGATTGAATTCGTACCATTCGGTACGTTCGTCATATTGAGTCATATTAAAAGCCTGATTAGCAAAAAAGGTTGTCACGTTTTAGTTTATCGTGATTTATCACTTTGAGCGACTTCGTCGTTTAATGTGGCAAACTTTTTTTCCATTTGGGTGTGATAATACGCCATCCAGCCTTTCGCTGACCGGCTGCTATCGAGTTGCTGGGGTTCACTAATGTCGATAATCAGCTCGCCATTGTTCCACCGGTTCCACTTAATTTTGTCATGCATATTACTGGCAGTCACCATGATAACCGGGGTTTCGGTGGCGACGGCCAGCCGAAACGCGCCCACTTTAAACGGCAGTATACCGCGGCCATAAGAACGGGTTCCTTCCGGGAAAAACCACACCGACAGATTTTTTTCGGTAATTTTTTTAGCCGTAAGCTGCAGGGTATCCAAAGCCTTTGCGGTGTTTTTCCGATCGATCATAATGTTGCCACTCAGCCAGTACACCTGACCAAATATCGGGATCCATTTGAGGCTTTTTTTACCGATGGTGACCACACCCGGGAAAGCCGCTTTGCATATGGTAATAATGTCGTAGCTGTTCTGGTGGTTAGCCACCAGAACATAGGACTTATCGGTATCGAGTCCGGGCGGGCGGCGAATGGTGATTTTTAAGCCAAGCAATGTGGCTATCTGACTGTACAGCTGACCGGCAATATAGACATTATCGCGGTGAAAGGGTCGGGCAATACAGACAATGAGTACCAGTACATTGAGCACCAGAAAAGCGACCAGTACTACAGGAATTCGGATGAGAGCTAACACTTATTTACCTGTTACTAAATTTGGGCTGGGATTATAACGGTTTAGTTGCACAGTGCATGTCCGATCAGTCCGTTTACGTGTCTGAGCAGGCCGGTGGCTGTCAGGGCAGGGGCAGCGCTAAAAGTATCCATGATCAAAATTCTCGTGCTATGCTAAATGTCATATAAACATAGTTTTAATGTCGTTTTTCGCCACTTACCTGAAAAGCGGTGGTCGCGGTAGCCACATAGCAAAAACGAACGGCATTTATCATTTGAGTTGTTTAAACAATGCAGACCTTTATCCCTGAAGACCTTGAACCCGAGATCCTCACTGATCTTATTGAAGAGATTAATGAGTTATATGAGGCCAGCGAACAAACGTTAATTGAGCTGGAACTCAAACCTGAGGATAACGAACTTCAGCGCGCGCTGTTTCGTTCGGTGCATACGATTAAAGGCGATCTGGGGCTGGTTAATTTCTCGCCGATTATTCCATTGCTGCAACATGTAGAGGATTTGCTGGATTTTCTGCGCAAAGGGCAGGTGGACTACACCAGTACTATGAGCGATCTGGTGTTGCTGACCATGGATCGGGTTAAACAGTTTGTTGAAAGTGTCATCGCTTCAGGTCAGGCTGAATACGATGGCGTGCTGTATCAGCAGTTGATTATGGCCATCAGTCGAATCACGCCGGAAAATCACAGCGATCATGATCGCTTGCTGGGCGAGGCGGTTTTGCTGTTGAACCCGAAGCTGGATCAGCCTCGGGCACATGCCGAGCAGGATAGTCCCGCAGATGCAGATAAGCCTTCACAGCCAAGCGAACCGATACTGTCAAAAACCGGTGTACCGAAAGACATCAGCGCTGAAAAGCGGCTGGATATCTTGTTTTTTCGCGATCTGATGCAAACTATCGAAAAGCGTGCTGAAGAGTGGATGGGCAAGGGAGACCGAATCGCCAAGCTGGCGTTGTACGTCAACGATATCGCCGGTAATCCCATCGAAGAAGACCAGCTCGCTGTGGCTTGTTATGTACACGATTTTGGCATGGCATTTATGCCGTTAAAGTTGTTGCACAAGCAACAGGCTTATACCGATCAGGAATTTAATCTGATGCGTTCTCACGTGTATAAAAGCTCCAGACTGCTTGAGCATCTGGACCAGTGGGATATGGCACGGAAAATTGTGATGCAACATCACGAGCGTGCGGATGGCAGTGGTTATCCGCTGGGCTTAAAAGATGATGACATCTGTGACGGTGCAAAGTTGCTGGGCATTCTCGATACGTTTGATTCGATGACCCATTGTCAGACCCGTCAGGATAAACCGCAGTACTCCAAAAAACAGGCGGTGGTGGCGTTAAACCGCTATAACCAGGACAAATTTAACGCTACCTGGATCAATTACTTTAATCAGGCTATGGCCAGAGTCCTGACCCGCTAGCCGGGTAAAACCGGGCAGGCAGGGTATCGCCCGCCTGCTCAAAGTCTTGCTAGCCTTCAATATCCAGTTCTTTAAGCTTACGGGTTAACGTATTACGCCCCCAGCCAAGCCGCTTGGCAGCTTCTTGTTTATGCCCGTGGGTATAATGGAGTGCTCTTTCCAGCATGATTTTCTCAAAGGTCATCAGGGCATCATCAAGGATGTTATGCTGACCATCCTTAAGCTGTTTATCAACCCAGGCCGATAATAGCTCTGTCCAGTCACCGCTTTGAGGTGCGTTCCTTTCTGCGCTGTTATCGGCATGGATTTCCGGTGGCAGATCAGACGGCAACACTTCCTGGCCGGAGGCCATTACCGTGAGCCAGCGACACACGTTTTCCAGCTGTCTGACGTTACCGGGCCAGGCCAGTTGCGCCATCACTTTTTCAGCTTCTTTACTCAGCACCTTGGTTTCTACATCCAGCTCTTTGGAGGCACGGCGTAAAAAATGGTGAGCAAGCAATGGAATATCCTCGCGGCGCTCGGATAACGACGGTATGTGGATTCGAATCACATTCAGGCGGTGGAATAAATCTTCCCGGAACTTGCCCTCGGCCACCCGTTGTTCGAGATTTTGGTGCGTCGCAGCGATGATCCTGACGTCCACCGTGACGGACTGATGGCCGCCCACTCGGTAAAATTGCCCATCGGCCAGCACTCGCAGTAACCGGGTTTGCACATCCAGAGGCATATCGCCTATTTCATCCAGAAACAGCGTGCCGCCATTGGCCTGCTCAAAGCGGCCCTGCCGGGCGGTTTGAGCCCCGGTAAAGGCGCCTTTTTCGTGGCCAAACAGTTCAGATTCAACCAGGTCAGCCGGAATAGCCGCCATATTCAGTGCAATAAAGGGGTTGGCCGCTCGCGGACTATGACGGTGTAAAGCATGGGCCACCAGTTCTTTACCAGTACCGGACTGACCATTGATCAGTACACTAATGGAGGACCGGGACAGGCGACCGATGGCTCTGAATACTTCCTGCATGGCCGGGGCTTCACCAATGATTTCGGTGGCAGATTCCTGCTGTGGTACCTGGATGGTACGCGACTGTTCCCTGGCATGCACCAGCGCACGTTCAACCAGCGTAACGGCTTCGTCGATATCAAACGGCTTTGGCAGATATTCAAACGCTCCGCTTTGGTAGGCGTTAACTGCGCTGTCTAAATCGGAGTGCGCTGTCATTATGATAACCGGAATCATCGGCGCAATCTGGTGAACTTCATTGAGCAGGGTCATACCATCCATCTGTGGCATGCGAATGTCTGATACCACGACTTCCGGATAGTGCCCGGACTCAAGCTGTAGCAGTAAATCCTGGGGATTTTCGAAACTACAACATTCAATATTGGCCGTTTGCAGGGCTTTTTGCAGAACCCATCGAATAGAACTGTCGTCATCAACAATCCATACAGATTCAGTATTCATTATTGTGACTCCTTACGGTCAATTGGCAGGGATAAGATAAATTCTGTATGGCCTGGTCGGCTTTCAACTTCAATTTTTCCATCATGATGATTAACAAGTGTTTGGGCAATGGATAAGCCCAGTCCCGAACCAGAGTCTTTACTGGTTACCAGGGGATAAAACAACGTGTCGCGGATTTCACTGGGGATCCCCGGACCGTTATCGATGATTTTTATTTGTGCTGCCAGCGGATGTCTGTGACCGTGGATAGTCAATTGCCGTTCAATGCGCGTCACCAGGCGTATCTGCGGATTCGGCGTTTTGGAGTCGCGTAACGCCTGAATCGCATTTCGCACAATATTCAGTACGGCCTGTTGCAGCATATCCGGGTCGACTCTGACTTCCGGGATGCTTGGATCATAATCCCGCGTAATCGCAATGGCCTGGGTAGTATCGGCTTTCATTAAACTGCGTACTTTTTCCAACGGGCGGTGCAGGTTACACCACTCCAGTCGCGGCAGTGAGTTAGGTCCGAGCAGACGGTCGACCAGATTACGCAAGCGATCGGATTGTTCAATAATCAGCTGGGTAAATTCTTTTTGCTCGGCAGACTCCAGCGCCTTCTCAAGCAGTTGTGCGGCACCACGAATTCCACCCAACGGGTTTTTGATTTCGTGAGCCAGGCCGCGAATGAGTTCGCGGGCGGCATAGTGCTGGGCATGCTGCTGGTTTTCACGGGAGATGCGCTTTTGTTGATCAATTTTTTTGACTTCGAATAACAGGGTCGGACCCTCTTCGGTACTCAGATTGGTTACCGTCAGATCCGCCAGCACGACCCGGTTGTCGCGAAAGTACAACTTGATTTCATTCTCGGTAAAGTCTTCACCGCGGCGAAAGGCGGCACGAAGTCGGGCCTTGTTAATGGTATTGGGTACAAAAAAATCGGCCAGCGGCTGCCCGTATAGTTGCTTGGTGCCCGTTGCGAATAAGGCTTGTCCCGCATGATTAGCATAAACAATACGCAGGGAGTTATCGATAACCACCAGTACTGTGTTGAGGTTTTCGAGTAAATTATCGGTATCAAACGGCGTGGCGTGCATGCCGGGCTCTCTCCAGTTGCACCAATATGGTGCCTTATTATTTCAGGCTGCTATCAGCCGTGCAACGACTTTCCTAATAAAAGTCTTATTGATCCCCTATGGTGCGCGGGGTCCGTTGCTTGCACTGTTATAACAATTTTCTTAATTGTTGATTAACCGTGACGCCTGATGCAGGTAAAAAGTTTGTGGTGAGGTTGATGCAAGAGTCTTGCCCGTATTGTCGGTGTGGGTGATATAAAATGTGTGGGCCCCACGGTTGATTCCCTGCAGTTGAAATACCGCGCTGGATTGTTCCTTAACAAGCTGATCGTTAATGAAAAGTTTAAACTTTCCCTGCTTGTCAGCACGTTTAACATTGGCGGCTATTGTCATATTTCCCGCATTGTTACGGACCGTAGCTTCCGGCTTGGGGTTGACGACTTCGATGACCGGTTTGGGCTGCTTGTCAGAGACCGGGGGACGGTTAATCGGCTGGACTGGCGCAGGGGGGGGCAAGCTCATGCGGTTATCCGGCCCCAGCTCTACCGGCTCGGCATTAACTGCCGGTTTATCGGTATAGGTGACTGAGCCGTCCTTATGGACAACTTTGTAGATTTCCTGAGCGAAGCCTGGTGCAGCACACAAACTAAGCAATAAAAATAGTCTCAGCATGATCTTGATTGTAGTGATTTATGAGTAAAAAAAAAGCCCGCTGATGCGGGCTTTTGGTATATATATTAATACAACGTTTTATACGCTGTAGTACATATCGAACTCAACCGGGTGAGTGGTCATGTTCAGTTTGGTGACTTCTTCCATCTTCAGTTCGATGTAGGCATCGATCATGTCATCAGACATTACGCCGCCAGCAGTTAAGAATTCACGGTCGCTATCCAGTGCATCAAGGGCCATTTCTAATGAGCTTGATACGGTTGGAATTGCCAGTGCTTCTTCAGCTGGCAGATCGTAAAGGTCTTTGTCCGCTGCATCGCCAGGGTGGATCTTGTTTTTGATACCGTCAAGACCAGCCATCAGCATTGCAGTGAATGCCAGGTATGGGTTCGCCGCCGGGTCAGGGAAACGTACTTCGATACGACGAGCTTTATCGCTGGTTACGTAAGGAATACGGATTGAAGCTGAACGGTTACGTGCAGAGTATGCCAGCATTACCGGGGCTTCGAAGCCTGGTACCAGACGCTTGTATGAGTTAGTCGCCGGGTTAGAGAAAGCATTGATTGCACGAGCGTGCTTGATGATACCACCAATGTAGTACAGTGCTTCTTCAGACAGGCCAGCATACTTGTCGCCTGCAAAGATGTTTTTGCCATCTTTACCAATTGACTGGTGAACGTGCATACCAGAACCGTTATCGCCAACCAGAGGCTTAGGCATGAAGGTAGCAGTCTGACCGTAGGCGTGTGCTACGTTATGAACTACATACTTGTAGATTTGTACTTCGTCAGCTTTCTTAACCAGAGTGTTGAACTGGCAAGCGATTTCGTTCTGGCCTGCAGTGGCAACTTCGTGGTGGTGGGCTTCAATAACCAGACCCATTTCTTCCATTACCAGACACATTGCTGCACGCAGGTCGTGAGCAGAGTCTACCGGAGGAACCGGGAAGTAACCGCCTTTAACGCCTGGACGGTGACCCATGTTACCGTCTGCAAACTCTGAACCTGAGTTCCAGGCAGCTTCTGCAGAATCGATTTTGTACATAGAACCAGACATATCAGTGTGGAACTTGATGTCGTCGAACAGGAAGAATTCTGGCTCAGGACCGACTAAAACGGTGTCACCGATGCCAGTAGACTTCAGATATTCTTCCGCGCGGCGAGCAATAGAGCGAGGGTCACGGTCGTAACCTTCCATAGTGGTCGGCTCAACGATGTCACAGCGGATGTTAACCTGCGTTTCTTCTGCAAACGGGTCAACCAGTGCACTTTCCGCGTCTGGCATTAGGATCATGTCTGACTCGTTGATGCCTTTCCAGCCGGCAATCGACGAACCATCGAACATTTTACCTTCTTCAAAGAAGTCGTCGTCAACACAAGAAGCAGGAATTGAAACGTGCTGCTCTTTACCTTTGGTGTCTGTGAAGCGAAGATCAATAAACTTAGCTTCGCTCGATTTAATTAATTCTAATGCCTTCTCAATTGACATCGTGTCCTCCAGGTTGTTTCGTAAATTTGATGTTCGGGGAGCCGAACGATCAGGTGGAAAAATCGTAAGCGATATTCATGCCATTTACTTGTAAAGGCTGGATAACGCAATATTCCGGGCTGTCGTCAATCTGTTTAACTTATTCTGCACTATTATGGTGATGTTATGCTATTTTTTGGTGCAGATGGGCGCGTCGGCAGCGCTTTATTCCCTGCTAGCATTCTTTCACTGCCCGCAGGCTTTATCAATAGATTAATTTTTCTTTAAATATAAAAAACAGGCGCAATGCAGCGAGAATTTCTGTACAATCCGCGCTCATTTCCTTTTATCTGTACGAGAAAATTGCAAAATCTCTTTGCTGCATCGCTAATGATGTTGCGTGGGAGCGTTTTGCGGGTTGAAATTCAATGAATGTAACTGACATCAATAAGCTAAGAAATATCGCGATCATCGCGCACGTAGACCACGGTAAAACCACCCTGGTAGATAAACTGCTGCAGCAGTCTGGTACTTTAGAAACCAGAGGCGAGGCACAAGAACGTGTGATGGATTCTAACGATATTGAAAAAGAACGTGGTATTACCATCCTGGCGAAAAACACCGCCATTAACTGGAATGATTACCGCATCAATATCGTAGACACTCCCGGACACGCCGACTTCGGTGGTGAAGTAGAGCGCGTAATGTCGATGGCTGACTCGGTACTCCTGCTTGTTGATGCGCAGGAAGGCCCAATGCCACAGACTCGCTTTGTAACGCAAAAAGCGTTTGCTCAAGGCTTAAAACCTATTGTGGTTATTAACAAAATCGACAAGCCAGGCGCTCGTCCTGACTGGGTAATGGATCAGGTTTTTGACCTGTTCGATAACCTGGGCGCAACCGATGATCAACTGGATTTCCAGGTGGTTTATGCGTCTGCACTGAATGGCTGGGCGTCTCTGGATGCTGATGAGCCAGCTGAAGACATGGCGGCATTGTTCCAGACTATCGTAGACCAGGTTTCGCCTCCGGATGCCGACATCGACGGCGCGTTCCAGATGCAAATCTCACAGCTTGATTACAACTCTTATGTGGGTGTAATCGGTGTTGGCCGCATTAAGCGTGGTAGCGTAAAACTTAACCAGCAAGTCACCATCGTGAATGCTGAGGGTAAAAAACGCGCGGGTAAAGTGGGTCTGGTATATGGTTACCTGGGTCTGCAGCGTCACGAAGTGGAATATGCCACGGCCGGTGATATTATTGCGATCAGTGGTTTAGGTGAGCTGAAAATCTCCGACACCATCTGTGACGTCAATACGGTAGAAGCTTTACCAGCGTTGACCGTTGATGAGCCAACCGTCACCATGACTTTCCAGGTCAACACGTCACCGTTTGCAGGTAAAGAAGGTAAGTACGTGACTTCACGTAACATTCTTGAGCGTCTGCAGGACGAACTGGTGCACAACGTGGCACTTCGTGTTGAAGAAACCAGCGATCCGGATAAATTCCGCGTATCAGGCCGTGGTGAATTACACCTGGGTATCCTGATTGAAAATATGCGTCGTGAAGGTTATGAGCTGGCAGTGTCTCGTCCGGAAGTTATTCTGAAAGAAGAAGACGGCCAGGTAATGGAACCGTTTGAAACCCTGACTATTGACTGTGAAGAGCAGCATCAGGGTTCAATCATGGAACAGTTAGGACTGCGTAAAGCCGAAATGACTGACATGTCTCCGGATGGCAAGGGTCGTGTTCGTATCGACTTTATGATCCCCAGCCGTGGCCTGATTGGCTTCCAGACCGATTTCATGACACTGACCTCTGGCTCAGGCTTGCTGTACCATTCATTCGACCATTATGGTCCGCACAAAGGCGGCATTATTGGTAAACGTAAAAATGGTGTATTGATTGCCAACGCAAATGGTAAAGCGCTGACTAACGCCCTGTTTAACCTGCAGGAACGTGGTCGTTTGTTTATCGGACACGGTGTTGAAGTGTACGAAGGTATGATCATCGGTATTCACAGCCGTGACAACGACCTGACCGTAAATGCGCTGAAAGGTAAACAGTTAACTAACGTTCGTGCCTCAGGTACCGACGAAGCGCAAACCCTTGTGCCGCCGGTTAAGATGTCTTTGGAACAAGCGCTTGAATTTATCGACGAAGACGAACTGGTAGAAGTGACTCCGGTAAGTATTCGTATTCGTAAAAAGCTGCTGACCGAAAACGATCGTAAGCGGGCATCACGCGCACCAAAATAATTTAACGCTGCTGATGAAGCGTTGAATGGTTCAAGTAAAAAGGCCGGTTGTTAACACAATCGGCCTTTTTCTATTAAAATAATAGTCTCACTGTTTTTGCCAGACGGACCATGCAACCACTCAATATTGCAGTAATAGATGACGATGAAATCACGCTCGAACTCATAGTCGATGTGCTTGAGTCTGCGCTGCCGGTGAATGTTGTCAGTTTTTCCAACAGCGCGTTGGCCCGTGAATTCCTGTTAAAGCAAACATCCGATTCACTCGACATGGTCATTAGTGATATGGTGATGCCCGGATTTGATGGGCTGGCATTACTACGGGATGTTCGATCGGCAGATTTAATGTTTCCGTTTATTTTCATGACCGCTTACGAGTCCAGACAAACCAAGCTGCTGGCCCGACAGTTGGGCGCAGTCGCCTATCTGGTTAAACCCATTGTACGCAAAAAGCTGGTTAGTCTGATTAAACAAACTGTGTCGTCTTACGCAAAATAGCGGTGAATGCCGCTTCCTCCGAATAAAAAGGTAGTTACATTGAGTCAATTTGATAATACTCCCGATCGTCGCGACTTCTGGTCTTTCAAATGGCAAAAATACGCGGGACAGGACGTTATCCCTTGCTGGGTAGCCGATACTGAATTTCGCTGTGCGCCGCCAATTTTAGAGGCCATTCAAAAGCAAACTGAATATGGCAATTTAGGCTATTCTCTGCCGGCCCAGCATGAGCCGGCCAATCAGGCCGTGGTGCGCTGGCTTAAAGACAAGCATGACTGGGCCATCGAAGCCGATTGGATCGTCTGGACACCCGGCGTGGTACCCGCCTTTAATGTTGCCATAAAAGCCTATTGCGAGCCGGGCGATAAGGTGTTGATACAAACACCTAATTATCCGCCATTACTGGCAGCGCCGGGATTGAATAACACACAGCGTATAGACATTCCGACTAAATTGGCCAGTGGGCGCTGGACCATCGACTTAACAGCGTTGGAACAGCAGGCGGCCGACCCGTTATGTAAACTGATGATTTTATGTAACCCGATGAACCCGGTGGGCTCAGTAATGACGGTCGAAGAAATCGACGCTATTGCAGATATCTGTCTTCGCCATGGGGTAGCACTGTGTTCCGACGAAATCCACTGCGATCTGATTCTGGAAGAGGGTGTAAAGCACATTCCTGCCGGGCGGGTAGAACAGTTAGCTAACCGCAGCGTGACTTTAATGGCGGCGAGCAAAACTTTCAATGTGGCCGGTTTAGGTACCTCGTTTGCCATCATTCCTGATGCGTCGTTGCGCCGTAAATTTACCCAGAGCGCAGCGGGCATAGTGCCCTGGGCAAATGTTATGGGCCTGGTAGCTACCGAAGCCGCATTTACCCGGTGTGATGACTGGCTGGCAGAACAGATTACCTATTTACGTGGCAACCGGGATTATCTGGTTGAGCGCATCAATGCTATCGAGGGGCTTGAAGTCGTCTCGTCAGAGGCCACTTTCCTGGCCTGGATTGATGCAACCGGCCTGGGCGTTGAGGACGTGCTTAAGTGGTGTGAAAGCAAAGGCGTAGGCCCGTCTCCTGGCCGGGATTTTGGTGCGCCGGGCTTCTTCCGGATTAACTTTGGTTGCAGCCGCGCCATGCTGAAAGACATTCTTGACCGACTAAGCCACTAATTTTCGGCAGTCAGGTCTGTTCGGCGGGGCCCGAAATTATCCGGGCCCTGTTATCTACACAAACTTTTGCCAGCTTAGCCAGCCTATCAGCCCGACCACCGCCAGTCCGGCGAGATTTGCGCTCCAGTGATTTTTCAGCGAGCCGAGTCGTGCGTGTCGATTCATCATATATAACAGCAATAAGGCAATAACCGGTAATAACAAACCATTCGCGGCCTGGGCAAACAT
>OJDQ01000029.1_pt1 | contig 76908 bp, 60 predicted proteins | sample 1592851 | NCBI WGS metagenome assembly OJDQ01 (sample SAMN05416774, study PRJEB24817) | seawater metagenome | isolation source: Sea water | place: Canada:Atlantic | collected 2013-07 | reverse complement strand
CCGTCATTATGGGTTACTGGCCAGTAAAGCCAAACTCAATATGGCCAGACAAGCCTTACACGTAGCACCGCCGCCAGAAATCAAAAATCCTGCCAATGAATCGAAGGCAGACTCAGCCCCCTTCGTGTGCAGGCAATGTCAGTCACCGATGAAGGTGTCGGGGCTCAGGCTACCTGCATACTTACCAAGAGCGCCCCCTAAATAGGCGGGGTGCTTAAGGAGATAAAAAAGCACCTTTACTGGTGAGGGTGATGCTTTACCTGAAACGCTATAAACCCCATGATAATGAACAGAATGAGACAACCGAGCTGAATAAAAACGTGAAAATCAGATGCCAATAGAAACAAAACACCACTGGAAACACGAGATCTTGGCGATCATCCTCTACAGCAGACTCATATCCACCATCGAAATCCCCATAGCCAAACCACAGGGGTAACATCCCGCGGTTTCGTCCACCGAAGATTATCTGATATCTGCCCGAGAGTAGGACATCAAGGTGGATCTGAATGGAGGGCAGATAACTGATAATCTAGACAATCCCTCTCGTTCAACCAAAACACTGCTTACTTCCGCTATTCGCTCTTTTCGGACGTAAACTTGTTGCGGAATGTTTGGTTTGGTTTGAACTCAAAACCCTAAACTGCCTAAACTGTCAGATCGTGAATGAGTTAGTACAGCTTATTGCACTATCACTTTACTTTGCTGAAGTAACGTAGATATTAATTCTGTCATTCTAGCCCTATTGCAAATTTTTGATCTGCACTATGTTGTCTCCCATCCACAGCCCCCACCAATTCGTCACTCTTCCGATAATAACCACAATGGCAATTTTGTTTTTGAATGCTTTTTGCCAACTATTCAAGTCGATGGTCGAGGGCGAAGGGTTATCTTCCGGATGTGTGTGCCACTCCCCAATGTATACTAACTCTTTATACATTTGGGCTGCTTTTTTCATCTTATTTAAATGATGTTCACATTGTCTTACGAATCGAAAACGCGTCGCGTGATCCTGGTCACAGGGCTCGGTAATGGAAAGCACTTCAATGCAAGGCGGATTTTCTAAAAAGAATTGCTCTTCATCGTCAGCCCTAAATACCCCTAACAACATGCCGCCCTGCTCTTTGCTTGAGGGCTGAAGCTGTCGATACTGCTCGAGTGTTCTAATCAGGTTAGACGGTACAACTAAGAAACGGCCATTGGGCAAGGTAAATATACAATCGTGCATCAGCGTCTGCACACACTGCAGTTATCTAATGGCTTCAAATTTTGCCATTTTAGGTCTGGCGCACTAGAGCTTACTTTGTACTGACGTAACCGAGGTGAGCTTTTGTTATTTAAATTGTCCAATAGTGTATTCACAATCAACGCTGCCCCGGCCATTGAGACACTCGCCGCGTAAGGTGTAAAGCTCTGGCCGCAACTCATCGCTAATCGAGTATTAGTGTTACCGTCGTCTTGGTTTTTGAAAATTGGAAATCGTTCTTTTCCTTCAACACGCAAACAATGAAAGCATCCACCCGTTTTATCATCCAGCAAGCACCTAATGGCTCCGCCATCTGAGTCTACCCAGCCATGCAGAAGGATAGTCTTCTCTGAAAAGGTTGAACAATGGTAAATAGAAGAAAGCAATTTAGACAACGGAATATTACCGACAGCATCAATGACTACATCACAATGGGCTAACAATCGTTTGCTATACACTTCATCCAATGACGGCCATACCTCACACTGTAGCGGCCAGTAGACGCTGTTTTGTAAAAAATGCTGAAGAGCAGTCGATTTAAGCTCGCCGACATAGGTTGCATCAAGCACATGGCGACCTAAGTTTTCAGGTTTTAACCAATCCCCATCACTGAAGATAAGTTTACCACCCTCACCTTTTCCTGCGCCAAGTTTGACTAGTGTATTTGATATGAACCCACCCAGAGTACCACAACCCACAACGGCGATTTTTAAGCCAGATAATTCCTTTTGTAAGGTATTGCGGGCAATCACAAATCGTGGCGAAGCATTGAGAATTCCAATCCGTTCAAATGATTTGGCCTGCTGCGCAGAGAACATCCCAATAATATCTTTCAGTTTTCTGCCTTTTTGTCTCGATTTTTTTGCAGAGACACGAGCCCGTTGGTCGCGTTTGGCAGTCTCACGGATGCCCCGTTTAAAGAGGATCCTTACGGCAAAATAATGAATTAAACCATTTGCATTGTTGTAATTGAGCACTATTGTAATGTCGTTAGTTCGAAGCGCAATGTTCGCCACTTTCTCCAGCAGTGAAGCTACAAAGCTGTTACCTTGTGATTGACTCCAAGTTATAAACGCCTGCCATGATGATATCGGCCAAGAAAAAGCTCCTTCAATCTGTGCTTTAACAGGCGAATTTTTTAAGGTCAATGCAACAACATTCTCAACCGCGTTTTGCTCGATTCTAGTGTAACCCCGTTTTCCTGCCCAGGCTTGAAAAGTGGAACTATTTTCCCCTTCATGAAGCAGTGATTCTGAAGATTCACGCTGGGTTATTGGTGACCATCGCTTATATGTAGCAAAATATCGTACTTGTTCACTGCCAATCAAATACACGTAACGTTCTGGTCGCCAGTAGGCATCAAACTCATTATTGAAATCCTCTAATGCAAGCTCTGGCGATATCATACGTTTGATAGTCAGGTTAATGAAGCCAATGATATCTGACGCAGCTTTTTCGGGATGTTCAGCATCAAAATAATAAGCATTGTCGTCAAAGTAACACAAGGTATCCCCTTCCACGACATGGGTTTGTTTTACACCTTTTATCTTTGGTTTACTTAAGATTGTGACCTTAGGAGCGTGTAAAAATGAAGCATCTGGTTCGTGAATGAGAAACGAAAACGCGTGGCCTGATTCAGTTAGTTCATAACGATAGCCCACTGCAGGCGTTGAGACTGGTTCAACACCTAAATCTTTCATTGCCTGACAGTATCTGGCTAATGTATCTTTCGCCATTAACCTGAAACGTGTGACCGAGCTGCAGATGGTGTAATGGCCGTTGCAGCGACAACAGGCTTTTTACGAATAGCTGCCGGGGTGGTTTTTTCCGTTACCCAGTCTTCGCGATTAGGTAGACGCTGCCCTAACAGAGTAATTAACAGATCCACAGCGGATTGTTTTGTTGGTGATGTACATACTGCCTGAGTATAGCGTATTGACAGAGAAGTAATGCGCGTCTTTATATCATCTACTTCAGCGCTGTTCTTACATCGCGACGGAAACATGTTTTCATTCTCGTCTATAGGGTTATTGATGTCTCCACCAAATATTTCCGGTAATGTTTGGGTCACGACCAACAATGCTTCACATTCGCTCTCTGGTGTTTTAGCAAACTGCTCTAATGCCTTTGCCGCCGCGACCATTAACATGATTGATGAAGGTCCGCCTTCTCGCCATTCGAAATCACGCCATGCTTTGAGGTATCGGCAGACATTGCGTAAAAACGGGTAACGTCTCGTTTGCGCGGTAAACCAGTCGTGAAGTTGTTTTGGATCTGATTGTTGCCACGGGGCAGTATCATCTAACAATGCTAAATAAACTTGCGTGGGGTCCAGCCTTTGGTAAGGAACGAGTTCGTCTTTGTAAGCAAAATTGAGCGCTGCCGATCTTGCTTCGGTCAGCAGAGCATATTTATCATCCGGAATTGCATATACAGGGATATCAATATGGATTTGCTTTTCTATTTGAAGCCGAAAACACATCTTTTTCTCGGACAATGGCCAACTTTGAAGTTGTGATATCTCTGATAAGGATTCGCGCACTAATGCTATAAGTATTGATTTGTTCGCTGCGGGATTGTTTTCAACAAACGTCATTGGAAAATAAATGCCGTCATCCAAATCGATTTCCTGATTGGGATAACAGGGGAGATTTTGTGTTTTATAGGCGTGACTGCCCTGAGTGAAAAACTTAGGGCTCAAACTCTTAATATACTTCTCTTCTACTTTTCCATTGGCCGTCGCATTTTCACGGTGTAGTGAAAAGTCACTTCGCAGTTTATCTCGGATAATCTTTCTGCAAGTGAGCATGTATTTATCAGTCTGATCTGGCACATCTAGTCTGTCTTTAAACGCAGGCTCTGTTTGATTATTCTTTAGCAACTTCTTAGCGATGTATTTTTGGTTCACGCTCAGCCCTCTTTTGTCTTTTTAGGGCCATTATAAAAGGTAGGCCGCTTTGCTGTATGATTTATAAAATACTTGAAATTTGGCGCATTAATCTGCTCCATTGCAACCTTGTGGGCACTGGCACAGAGAATTTCGATGGCTTGCTCACTGGCATTGTCGAGCGTCAAAATACTGGATTTTTTCTCTCCAGGCATTTCATCGATGTTCAGCACTCGATTGCTATCTTCTATAATCTTCCCCGCCAAAAAATTATGCAATGTTTCGGTCGTTGACATGGCTAAATCGATAATCCCCTTGCCCATCTCCCATGTCTTCAAGTAGCCACCTGTACGTTTTTCAGAGTGGTCACTCGTGCGTTTACTTCCCATAGTGCCCACCTGCATGACATACACATCTGATAGTGAACGCCCAAGATAGTATTTCGCCTCCATCAATCCCATGAGGACAGGAGAGTTGGCGGCTAGACCGCCATCAACAAATCGCTCACTCTTAATTTGATGTACAGGAAAATAAGTAGGAGCTGCACTGGTGGCCAGTGCTACATCAACAAGAGGTAATTTGTTATCGGCTCGCAAATGTGGATGATGCGGTGTTTTAAAGGCTCTGATTTGCCCATTGGTCAGACTGATCGCTGGCACGAGCACATATTTGTCCAACTCCCCTATCGTTTTTGTTTGAAATAAGATATCCAAAACGCCTTTAAGGGATTGCGCTTTATAGAGAGGGTGGAACAATCGCTCGATTTTAACTAGCCAGCTCATTTTCTTTGGAAAGATAGTGAGACGGTGCTTCAACATCGCTTGCACTATCTCACGCGCTGTGAGCCCACTAGACAAGCCCAAGGCAATGATCCCGCCGATAGAGGTACCGCAGATCATATCGAAGTGTTTTGCAATAGAATAGCCTTCGGCTTCTGTACCAGTCAGGCCTTTTTCTTCGATAATATACGATTCAAATTCTGCGAGCACCGAGGCGGTAAATACCCCTCGAATTCCCCCACCACTGAGCGACAATATATTAAATTGCTGTTCCATCGTTTTTTCTTGTCTTTTGATTTAGCGCTAACACTATCATGGTGATAATAGGTTAATTTTCAACCCATAAACTGAATATATTTACAGTATGTTGATAAAAAGGAACTAGTGAGGTGATGAATATCTATTGTTTAGATAAGTAAACGGGTCTATCTACTGAGTAGAAACGTTATTAGCTCGCTATTTAATCAATTAAGTCTTGTTTATGATAAAAATTGCTGCAATTGCATCGGCCTACGTTAAAAATTAAAACTCTTATTTGCGATTGAATATGATTGGATTCCTTCAAGGAAGCAAGTCGCGGGGATTGACCTTAATCACCTCAGATAATTTATATAGCAATTCAACTGTAATGTTTGCTTCTCCACGTTCAATACGCCCCATATAACTTCGGTCAATCTTTGCCTGCAAGGCCAAACTTTCCTGGGAAAAGCCCTTTGCTTTTCTAGTTTCACGAATATTTTTCCCTAATATTTGTGCAAGAGATGACATACATAGACCTTTTCAAAAGTCAGTAATATCTCTACTTGCCGCCTCATTAACCACGGACTATAATCCGTATTTTTAAAATTCCCTTTGCAGTAAAAAGGTAACATTATGCGTCAATTTACACCTCATGCTGATTTGGTTAAGGCCATATCCACTTTTGGTGAAACCCCTTTTCGTGTAACGATGTTGCGTGATCGTTACCTCGAATTATTTTCGACTAACAGAACTAAAAATGAGGTTAGACGCTGGGCGCATAGTTTTATGCGGACATTTGTCAAACATGGTTTGTTAATCGAGTTGACCGGGAATGAATACAACGTTGCTCATTACATGGCAACGGAAAAGCTATTGGGAGTAAGAGGCACTGAAAAATCTGGCTCTAAGGATGTTTCACCACTCTATAATTACGCATCAGAGATCCAAAAAAGGCTCCAAGCACGCCAAAAGGATATTTTAATAAGCCTGGGAGCAACGGAAGAGTTAGAAAGTTTGAAAAGGGAATTTCCGGATATGGCGAGCCGTATTGACGGTAAGCTGCATGATTTAAGAGAAGACAATATCCGCACACTAGGTAAGATAAAGGCGTTGGAAACCTTATTGGCTGCGCACTCATGATGTTGAGGTATTGGCAAGAAGCATGTCGTGATCTGGCCCTCACCCACTTTCTCTTTGGATATCGTCAGTTTGGTTGTTCAGCGACTCCCGGCTCTGGAAAAACCATCTTTGCGGCGGCAACCATCAAGGCCATGTTTGATAATGACATGATAGATTTTGTTATTTGTCTTTCCCCCTCACTGGCTGTTAAGGAGGGAACTCGAAAAACGTTTGAGCAAGTGTTGAATCGCCCAATGGATGGCCTCTTTGGATCAGTTGGTATCTCACTCACATTTCAAAGCCTTGCAAATATCGCTGAAAACGTTATACAACGTTGGCAAAAATATAGACTGGCAATAGTCGTCGATGAAATTCATCATTGTGGCGGGCAAGAATTAGATAACGCTACAGCTTGGTCAAAGCCATTAATCAAACTGATTGATTCAAAAAAAGATATTTTTATCTTATCGCTTTCTGGGACGCCCTGGAGAACAGATGGTGCAATGGTAACGACATTATCCTATAACAGTGATCTTAAACCGAAGATGCATTTTGAGTACGGATTGAGAGAAGCGATAAAGGATGGCGTATGCCGAATACCGACGATATTAATGGTGGATAATGATAATTGGAAATCAACCGACTCACGAAAAGGAGATCGCTACCATTCCTCATTATCTGCACTTCTGACGGATAACGCATTAACCTATCAAATGGTGCTTAATGATAAAGAGTTCCTTAAGCACATGCTAGACTTATCAGTCACTACACTAAACCGATATCGACGAGACAAGCCAGATGCTGGCGGTTTAATCATTGCGTCTTCTATCTCTCATGCAAAAGAAATATATAACCTGCTAGAGAAAGCGACAGGCGAGTCCCCGTTATTGGTAACTAGTGAGGACAAAAACAGTCAAGACACTATTGCAAACTATAAATCCGGCACACAAAAATGGCTGATTTCAGTAGGCATGGTCACTGAGGGAACTGATATTCCTCGCCTACAGGTCTGTTGCCATTTGAGTCGTATCTGTACGGAACTTCACTTCAGGCAAGTTCTCGGTCGGATATTAAGAATAGAAACCCAATATAACGATCATACAGCGACATTGATCATGCCAGCTCAACCTGATTTGTTTGATTTTGCTTCTCGATTGAAATGCGATGTCCCTGAAGCTGTCGTTAAGATAAATTCTATAAAGTCTAAAAATCCGAACACGATAAAATCTTCTAATGCTGCACCGCACAGACAGGCCCATTCAGATAAATCCAAAATTGAAGACATTAAGTTAATACAAAACGGTATAGCGCAATGGCCTGGTGATGGTGTTAACGAAATAGTACCTACAACCGCTTCAATTTCAGTCTATGGTCGTTTTAGGGAAGAAGTGTTGCGGTTTTCACCGTAGTAAATGTAGAGGAGATTTTAAGTCTGGCGTCTACTGAGAATAATAAACTGTAGTATACAAAAGCAGGGTTAAAGCCGTTTCGTTGGAACTCTAACGTGAAGTAATTTTTAACGAATCCAGAAATACTGAGTTGAACTGATTTCATCAGTTTGGGGCGCTTTTCTTATCATATTCACGCCACTCAAAGTCTTCACCACACACCTTGCAGCTAATTTCTAACCCTGGCTTGCCATAAACGCGGTTTCCGCAACCACACACATAGCGATTACGTGTTTTTCGGGCTGCTTTCTTGGACAAAGAAAAAATCAGGCATATCTTCAACGTATGTATGTTCTTCATTATCAATTTCAAACGGTGTGATGATCCGTTCTTCTTTTTGTTTTGTTACTGGATCAATAGCAAGGATCAACGTCCCCAAGCCTAACAAGGGTTTCCCTACCGCAATTCATTTCTGAGTTTTTTGGCACCTAGTATGTAATTTTTTGGATCAGCGTATGATTTAATTCTATAATGTTAGAGAAGAGACCATTCAAGAGATTCAAAAAGGTCCGACCAGATTAATTTACTGTAAGCATCTGAAATATATGGGTAAAGTAAATTTTTGATAAGAGTATTTTGGATCATACGATCCAAAATGAAACGAACGGAACCAATAACGATGGCGTCAAACAAGCCGACTGAAAAAACGTATGGGCAGATACAATATGCCTATGACTATTTCAATAAAAAACTGTTCAATGCCCGTTTGCCAGAGGTCGTTTTCACCTATCACAGACAAAATCGCGTAATGGGTTATGCCTCATTTCAGCGCTGGGAGCAAGGTAACAATACCTATGTCGATGAAATTGCCATCAACCCTGAATACTTTACAAAATACCCGTTAATTGAAATATGTCAAACGCTTGTGCATGAGATGACGCACATTTGGCAGGGGCATTTTGGTAAGCCTGGGCGACGCGGATACCATAACCAACAGTGGGCGAACAAGATGCAGGAAATCGGTTTGATGCCTTCTTCAACAGGAAAACCAGGGGGGGCAGTAACAGGCGAAGCAATGATGGACTATGTCTTGCTCGATGGGCCGTTTATGCGCGCGTGCAAAGCCTTAATAAAAAAAGGCTTTTCATTTCCTTTGCTCGACCGCTTCCCTGTGTTTAGAGTGGATGCCCCAATCACAGTGTATGATGAGAAGGACAATCCCGTCACTCTCGATCAGCACTACCAATTAAAAGACGCTCCATCAGCCCCCATGTCAGCTTACAAAGATGATCTTTCTGTTGTCGCCGTCCAGCCACATGATGCTGATGAAACAAACATGTTAGCGATTCACAGTGAGCAAATATCGAGTGCCGCACCTGATAAAGTCATCACCACGCGTCCGAAACGTCACTCAGGTCGCGTCAAGTATATGTGCAAGGGATGTTCTTGTTTATTTTGGGCAAAACCAGGATTAAATGTCGGCTGTTTAGATTGCAATTTAAAATTTCAGGAAGAGGACTGAATTCTTATCTACGCTTAGGGTTTTGGAATAGGAAACAAAATCTGCCATGCAAAACCCAACACTCTTTACACAAGCGCATCACGATACCCCGCCGGTGTTCAATGCCGTCGACCGACGATACCATCTCCAGCTCGATGAAGCATTTATACACGGCCCGTTAAAAGACATACGTAAGAACAGTAACCGCGTGTTCTTGTGCTTAGCGTACCGCTATTTCTGTATGTCGAATCAGTTTTTTGACATCGCTATTGACGACGATATTCGTTTTATCGCGCAACAGCTAGGCGTCGCTAATCCGCCGAGTTGGGAAGACTATCAAGCCGATACGAAAAAACGTCACAAGCACATTATTTTGGAATACATGGGCGTTAAACCGTTTGTTGATGATGACGCCCAGCAACAGGTCTTAGACAAACTCATTCACTTCGCACAATGCCAGCTACCCTTTAAACAAGCATTTAAATCCTTGGTTGTTTTTTTGCGTGAAAAACACATCGAAATCCCAGACTTTCGAACCCTTGAGACGAAAATTAAAAAAACCTATCAAGTGGTTGTCGATAAGCGAATTAAGACTGTCGACAATGCGTTGGATGCGGATACCAAACGCGAATTGGATAAACTCTTTGATAAATCACCCGGTGATGTGCACGGCAAATACCAACTAACGTTACTCAAAACCTTTTCACATAAGCTCAGACCTCGAGAAATTGCACGAAATGTTGAGAGTTTTAAACAGCTCCACGCACTCTTTACCTTGATTGAACCTGCCTTGAAAGCATTGGATTTACCAACGGCGGCCATCAAGTATTACGCTAAAACCGTGCAAAAAAACCAAGTATTCCAAATTGAACGGCGCACTGAAGCTGATCGCTATTTACATTTGGTCAGCTTTATCGCGGATCGATTCTTTACACTGCAGGACATCTTGGCCGAGACCTTAAGACAATCTGTCACCACCGCTTATAATGCCGCTGAGAAACAAGCCAGAGAACACTTTTACAAAGCAAGACAAACGCAGCACGCGCATGCACAAAGCTTAGTGGCATGCACCACTGACCTATACAAAGCCGTGCAACAAATCGAAAGTACACTCAATGATGCGACCTTAAGTGCTGAGCAAAAACTGGCTAAAGTCAGTGAGGCAGTGCAAAAGACAAAGCCCAATCACGATAAAACAGCAAAGACCATTGAAGATGTTAAAACCGATTTGGATTCGCTCAGTGGTGATGCCTTGTTTTATCATTTTTTGGAAGAGGGCTCGCGAAAGCTTCAGCTGCGATGCAATGCTTTGGTTAGCTGCTTAAAGTTCAGTGATGACAGTGTGGATAAAGCCCTTTTAAGTGTTATCCAGCGTTTCCAAGAAACTGAAGGGAAAGTCGATGCCTCATTTGCGGTCGATTTTTTGTCGGTAAAAGATCGCAAGCATATCGATAAGAAAGAGACATTTAGAACACAGCTCTACAAGGTCGTTCTATTCAAGTATATATCGGATGCCATTTTTGGCGATGGTTTGTCACTCCCCTATTCCTATGAATGCCGAGCGCTTGATGACTACCTGATTCCACAGCAGGTACTGAACGACAATTTTGACTCACTGCTTGCCCAATCTGACGCGCTTCATTTAAAAGATAAAGCACATGTTCTACAAGATGTGTTAGCGAAACTCGATATCAGCTACCAACAGACAAATGAACATGTTATGGCAGAAGCCAATGACTACGTGAAAGGCGATGGCTTAGGGGGATTTCGCCTCGCACACAGTAAAATGAACGCGGTTCAGCTACAGGAAATGGTAGAGGCCGATGTTGACCTATTTCCACAAGAGCTCCGTGTGACCCTACCGGAATTGTTAAGTACCGTGCATACCTGTACGGGATTCTTAAATGAACTCCAGCCTCACAGCCAGCGCTACAACAAAAAGCGTCCACACAATCGAGAGTTGGTCGCAGGGCTCATTGGTAAAGGGCTGCATTTTACTGAGCATAAGTTTGCCAAAATCATGCGACAAACCAATACATCGACTGTGGCTACTGTGCAAAAAAGCTTCCTATCTAATGAAAACTGCATATTGGCCAGCAACGCTATCATGCATTTCATTGACAAAATGCCATTAGCTGATCTTTTTTTAGTCAACGGAGAGCCCATCACTTCAAGCGACGGGGTAAAATATACAAATTCAAAAGGATCACTGAACGCCCGAAATTCTTTTCGCTACGGAGGCAAAGAGCAAGTGGTCAATGCGTACCTTGCTAATGATTGTCGAAACTTGTTCACCCATGCCAACGTGATAGGCGGTGCAGAAAGGGAAGCCCCCTACATGATTGATTGTGTTCAGAATCAAGAAGTGGTGAAGTCAAAAATGCACGTTACCGATACGCATGGCTACACGGAAATGGTATTTGGTGCCACCGATTTACTCAGTATTACCTTCGCGCCCAGAATAAAAAATATTCATCGTCTTCAACGCTATGCCCCTAAAGGAAAGAAAAAGTCATACGCACACAAGGAGTATCCCATTCTGCCTAACAAAAACATTACACAGGAACACATACTCGCAGGTTGGGATGAGCTTATTCGCATGGTCGTGTCCATCAAGCTGGGTTACACCACAGCGTCGCAGCTTTTCAAACGGTTAAACTCCTATACCAGCGACAGAAACCCGCTCAAAAAGGCATTAACGGCATACGGGCAAATCATGAAGACGCAGTATATCTTGGACTACATAGACAACCTGGAATTGCGACTGGTCATTCATAAACAGCTCAATAAAGGAGAAAGTGGCAACAGGCTAGATAGGGCGCTGGCCATCGGCTCGACAGGATTAGACTATGTAGAAAAAGAAGAGCAAACAGCCGTTGAAAACTGTAAAAGAGTGATCAAGAACGCCATTATATGTTGGAACTATATGTATCTAACGCAGAGACTCATTAATACTGAGAATACAGCCGAGCGACGCGCTTTAATCGAAAAGATCAAAGCGTCCTCAGCCAATGCGTGGGACCACATAGTGATCCATGGTGAAATCGATTTTTCAGATTCTCAATTGGAAGATTCTCAGCATTTTGCGTTTGAGCGTATGCATGATATCGATATTTTATTGTCCCCGTAAAACAGGAAAATAACCGTAACGGACCGGCAAACGTTAGATAGCTCATTAGGTAGCTTTCAAAATACGTAGTAATTCGATGGATTTGTCATAAGTAGCACTGACTAATTTGCCTTGCCAATAGGCTTGGCAGTCAGTTATGACATCCATTGTTTTATCAAATAGACGATTGTCTTTAAGTCCCCTACTCTTAAGCCTTGTATATTCCTCATCGCCTGGCATTAAAACTTTAAAAAACGTTTCAATATGCTGCACCATCATCATTTTCATCGTCGCAGGATCGGCGTCTTCACGGCAGCAGTGACGCAGAAACGCAAGTAAAAAATCAGGATGTTGCTTGGCAATACCCGTTAGGTACTCAAAGTCTTGGATACTGCAGACAAAAATATTGAGATAAGGAATTGGCTCACCAAATTTCTCAGTGAGCGACTTGATTTCATTGGGTGCAATATCTTGAGCGACATCTATACCACGCTTAAGCAAAAACTCCCCCTGCGTCACGATAAGGCCGAAGCGTTCTTTCTCCAAAGCAGAGATTTGACTCGACGCGCCGTCCAACAAAAAAGCGCATTCCACAATCTGTTTGATCCCCTTAATGATGGAATCTTTTAACTGGCGCTTTATCAGATAGGGATTTGCAGTGCACAACGTTTCAGCACGAGGTACAACGCCTTTTGCCTCAACAAATACACATCCATCGTCGCCCGTCACAAGAAAGTCGGTCACTTTGCCCGAGATCCCTGCAGCTTTGTATATAGCCTCAACGTCAGTTTCTCTAAGATAAGAAATATCTGGTCGAGACAAACAAACGTTGACGTAATGCTCAAATGCAAGACCAAAACGCTTGCGAAAGCCTGACGTATTTTTGCGCACAAAATGATTGAGTGCAGCCTCAACTATACCTCGCCCTAGCAAGGTGATATCTGCACAGTACAAATAACCTGCGGTAATCAGAATGGGTTTATGCAAAAGCCGCGTCTCAGCAATTGTCACAGTATCGGTGACTTCTCTGGGGAACGTGTTGCAAAGGAAGTCTTGTAGTTGCGTTGGTGTGCCAGCAATAATGCGAATACTTTTAGCTATCGTCTCCAAGCTATAATATGGATGCAGTTGTTTAACAATTTGAATATAGTTCAGCCGTCGGTTTTCTGCTCTCATACCAAAATATACATAAGACACAATAACAAAGAAATCGCTCAGCTTTATGCCTGTTGCTTGCTTAAATTCGTTGTCGAATGGGCTTGTATTATCGGGATGGAATATCTCGAATTGATTGATCAATGCACGCAACCAATATTCGTTTCGGTGTTGGATCCAGAATTGATTATTGATAAGCGGTCGCATAAATAAAATGAGCGAGTCTGAATTGTTACCCGCTGTTGTTTTGCCATTTAACTCGAACAACCTATTCACAAACCAATATACATCCTTTTTGCTGGCAACCCTAGTTGATTTGTGGGGAGTGACTTCAAAAAGCCACTCAACCACTAGGAAGCTCAAAAAGGGCAATCTTCGAAAGCGTTCTACACTGTGTTCAGGATGCTCAGACAAAAACCGATCAAATTCAATGAGCACTGAGGATCTATCAAAATATCGCAGTCGTCTTTTTACTTTTAAAAGTTCTTTTTCTACTGACATTGTGTGTTAGCGGGTTTAGATGAATGTGGTTATCAGATGACAAATCGTTCTATTTCGGGAATAGCCAATAAATTCACTCGTTCTTTTTAGTGATGCAATGTTGTTCTGCAGCAATTGAACCAACCAAGTGAGCAAAAACGAGTGGCCTTTGTCAAAATTGTCCATGGCTATGTTTTTGTAGCGGGCCCTACCCTCCGTCTTAATCGCATCACAATAAACTGACAATTGGTCCCAAATTTCCCAAGGCTCTTCACCGGTGCCGACAGTTTCCATTTTTTCCAAACTCTCTATTTGTTTTACCAACTTACGCAGGGGGTCCTGTTGGTCTGATGTGATTGTGTTGGGCGGAATGTCTTCTTTAGGATGAATCTTTTTTAAGTCATCTCGTTTAAAGGCAGGGATGGCGAGATTTTTTGCATGTTCGAGGGTGTATATGTTTGGATTGTGCGGGTGCCCGAGCTCTGTTTTGTCGTGATTGAAAGTCAGACCAAACACATATTCATTTGAGTTTTCTGGATTTGCTAACTCTTTTGCTTGATTAAGAGCATTTCGAACCTCTAGCCTCCCGCCATGAATAGCCAAAATGCCATGCGCATTAACATGTTCTATGATTTCACTGGGACTTGTTTCGGAAATATTTACTACTTTAATCATAACCGTAAGTAATTAATTCTTTTAGTACTTGTGATTTTAACGTATCACTGTATATATTCACAGTTAAAACGATGTATCGTTATAACAAGGAATAGTACATGCCAAACCAAGATCAAACTTATGAAGAAGCCAATAAAGTAGCCAAAACTAATTTCAAAAATTTTTCAGATTCTCTTCCGTCTGTATTGAGCCAAAAAGAAGCCAAAATAGCAAAACGATTAACCAAAGCTAATATGCCAGTGTTGAAAAAACTCAACAGGTTATATGCCTTAATGGATGATTTATCTGCACATGTTGAGAAGTTTACGCCCTGCGCTAAAGGCTGTAACCACTGCTGCACTTATCCAGTCAAGGTGTCGGAGATTGAAATACAGAATATTGAAAACAGTTCTGGGATAAAAAGAAAACCAATAATACTGAAACAAGAACGCAGTAAGTTTACGCCATGTCCGTTTCTCAAAGATGGTGCCTGCTCTATTTATGATACTCGGCCTTTTGTATGCAGAAGACACGTTACCATGACTGAAACGAATGAATGGTGTAAGCCTGAAAACGCCTTTGAATATTCTTTTCCACTACTTTCCTTTACTGAAATAAATAAGTCTTATGATTTGATTAGAGTTGAGAGTGGTAGGCCTTCATTGTTGGAGATTAGAGATGTATTTTGACGTCTCGAAAACAGCCATTTATGAGTTAAATACCATTATTGGTAATAATTCTCATTTGCTATGCGTAAAAAATAAGTTTTGTTTAGGAAAAGCCAGTATGGAGATTGAAAGAGATCGTCCACTGAAAGATTTATCCGAAGATTTAGGGCACTCTAGCAGTGCCACTACCGATACCGTTTATGTCCAGGTTGAGCGAAAACGACGTGCGTCGTCAGGGAAAGACAGAAAAGTTGAGTAATTATGACAATTATAAAAAATGCAATTGATTCAATACAAATTGGCCTTGAAGACCATCAGGCGAATGACAATAGGCGGAATATTTCAGCTGTGAGAAACATCTCGGCTGGAATTTTATTACTCTACAAAGAAAAGTTATGCCAATTATCGCCAGAGGATAATAAAGAACTGTTAATTAAACAAAATATACGTCCTGTATCCACAGAAGATGGAACGATTAAATTTGAAGGGAAAGGTCACAAAACAGTAGATGTACAAAACATAAAGGAAAGATTTAAAAGCTTAAAAGTAGAAGTAGATTGGTCTAGATTTGACGAAATAAATAGGCTTCGTAATGATTTAGAGCATTACTACACATCTAAATCGCCTGATACTGTGAGAGAAATTATTGCCAAGTCATTTTTACTTATTCGTGACTTTTTGTCAGATCAACTTAAATTGGATCCTCAGGAGGTCTTAGGCCCAGATGCCTGGTCAGTGTTACTTAGCGTGAGTGAAATCTATGCAGCCGAAGAGAAATCATGTCGAATGAGCCTTGATAAAGTGGACTGGGTTTATCCGACTGTAGTGGATTCAATAAAATATCTAAGGTGTACAAATTGTCATTCATCTCTTATCGAGGCGCCAGATAGTGACGAACATTATAGTTGTATCGGTTTGCGATGTAGGTCTTGTAAACAAGAATTTGATTTTGATGATGTGATCGAGCAATGCATTGATGACTCTCTTGGAGGGGAAGCAATACAAAGTGTGATGGATGGCGGTGATTCACCTTACGATACCTGTTTGAGCTGTGATAAAGAGACATTTATTTATTCGGAAGGCAAATGCGTCGCTTGCGAGTACGAAATGGAACACACAAGCTGCGAGATTTGTGGCGAGGGACTGCGACTTGATGATCAATGGAATGGGGGGAAATGCGGATATTGTCAGCATAGGTGGGAAAAAGTAATGGCGGAATAATCTGGTTGCAAACGAGCGATTAGACTTTTTAATAATTCGCACAACTTAAAAAAATTGATAGGAACTAGGTACCTAAACGGTAAATCATTCTTCAAACAACAAATGAGTATTTCTGACGAAGCAAGCTGTCCAATACCGATTCAACTCCAATTGAAAAGTGAAGTAGATGTAATGGCTGTTGATTACTGAGGGTTATGTTTGGAGTGCGTATCCACGTTTTAAGATGATTTCGATCTCCAAAAATATCTTCGGCACGCAGAATCACGCGCATTATAAAAAGTGCTTTATCGCTACTGATTGTACTTAACACACCATTCTTTTTATTATGCAAAGTTAGCGACGTTGACAGTAAACAGACTGTTTCCTGACTTGTTAACGATAGTAAATCCCCTATTACCCGAGCAGAACTAGAAGGTAACCCAGTTTTGATTTCTTCCATGACTGAGCGCCCTAGTTTAGTACCGGTCAATTCATAATATTCTGCTGCGAATTTCATACCCTCACTTAAAGTTGTTCATTGTGTTGTGAGAATACCAATTTTTACCACTATAAAATAAAGAGTTTTGGTTAATCACTGACAAACTTTGTGTTACAGTCGCAGCACATTATGTTGAGACCCAGCCTCCCATATATTTTAGTGCTGCAGTTGGGGCATTCATATTTGTAACGAGAAGGTTTCCTAGCGACTTCACTGTTAGAGATAAAAAAGTCACTAGGCAGTGATTCATTGGCTGGTTTGTCTTGTTCGGTTGTTATAGCGCTGAAGTAACTATACAGCGATTCAGACTCACAAGCAGAATTAGCTAACGCTTGTAATTCGTCTTTATTGGGTTCCGGTTTTATCCCATCCTGCTTATTCATCTTTAAGTCGGCTATAACAGGTTCTGACAGCCGAGGCAGAGCAAGCCTATCCACCCACATTAAGGAGAATTGAGGGTTTTCTATGAGAACTCTTGCTTCTCTCAAAAATGCACCTTCCTTTATTATAAAATCGCCCATTTGACGACCCACAATATCACCACCTGGTTCACCTGTAGTTGAAGGCATTAATCCAATCTCAATCATTTTTTGAGCCCATTCTTTGTTGTGATAGTGGCCTGTAGAAGGCGTTCCATTATGAAATTGCCAAGCGTGAACCATCTCATGCACTAACGTTTGAAATACTTCAATGATCCTAGAGTTAGCAAAATAAGATGGGTTAATTGCAATCTCATTGCATTTTCCACCCTCAATGTTTCCCCATCGCTGAGCAGCAAAGAACCCTGCTACATTTTTTTTCCTTTGTAACGTAAAAATAACCGCTGGTAATTTTTCGTGAAAAAGTGTTTGATTGAAATGGTCGTATGCATCTACGAGCGGTTGATAAAGTTCATTAGTAGGCGTGGTCATCATCACCCGACAGTTGTAAATACAAAAAAAAATAAATGCATATAGCTAACTGAGCTAATGCACCGCTTTTTAATAACGAAAATTTAATTTTTATGTTTTGTACAAAGCATAAAAATCGAAACATGGTTATATAAAATTAATTAGTAACACTTAATGGTTATAAGAGCAGATCATGCCTGAGCTAAAAATACTCTCTGCTGCGCGCGAACGAGCATTCAAAAACATACCTAAATTAAACAAAGAAGACAAGGACGTCCTGTTTCTCATCGATACTGGAACTCGAAAATTACTCAATAAAATAAGTTCTCCGGTAAATAAGGTTGGCTTTCTCGTAATGCGTGCTTACTTTCACAAAAAAGGGCAATTCTTCAGCCCCAGTCGATTCGATAGTTCAGATATAAAAAGTGCTAAAAAGTCACTCAGTATTTCTGAAACCATTTCAATGGACGAGTACAAGCCTCATATAATGGCTGCACACAAAAAAATGATCCTTGCACAACTAAATTGGCGTCCACTAAGCGACGATACTTTAACGTCAATGCGGGATTATGCTGATAACTTAGTTGCGGTTCAGCAAAATAAGGAAGATGTATTGTTCTCTTTGGTAGCTTTTTGTTGGCAGAGTAGGATCGAAATTCCGTCGTTGTCTAAGTTAATAGAAATAATCACAAGTTGCTTCAAAAACTTTGATAATGCGATAAAGCAAAAGCTCGATAACAACATCACAGCTACTCAAAAAAATGCGCTCAGTGACTTTTTAGATGAATACGGTGAGCAGTACAGCGCAAGAGAACTTAAAAACATTGACCAGGCACATACTCAACGCAGTTTAAACACAAATGCCCGTATGCTTGAGTTATACAGGTCCTATTTTGATGTTTTACAACCATTATTGAACAAACTAGGTCTGACAGACGATGCTGTAAAGCAGTTCGCTCAAACAGTAAAGAATACAGATGTAAAAAACTTAAAAAAACTCAGGCTTACATCAAACAACCTCTTACTCCATTGCGCATTTATAAAAGATCAACTCTACCAACGTCACGATGCATCAGCAGATGCGATTATTAAAGTGATGATAGGACATATGAACAAGGCAAAATCAACGGAGAGAAAAAAGCTAGACGAAGGGCGACAAAAATTAAACGAAGATAATAAAACTATTATTTTAACTGCCAAAGAACTGAAAAAGGTTCTCAACAAAATTTTGGTATTGACAAGCGACCGCACCTTGTCTGATGCGCAAGCTAAGGAGCAAATCAGGCAACTCATACTTGCTTTTTTCGAAAGCCAAAACTCAGATTTTGATGAAACATTGGAGCGGGTCGACACTAGTCTCAATAATCAACTGAAACAAGTTGATTTTTACCATGCTCTTTTTAAAAATGCGCAACAAATTCAACGTGAATTGGGTCCACTTATTAGACAAATAGAATTTGATAGCACGTCCAGAAATCAAAGTCTTTTAGAGGGAATAAAATTATTCAAGCAGAATTTTAAAGACATTGATGAGTCATCGCCTATCGATTTTTTATCGGCAGCAGATAAGGCATCACTTTTGGCAGATGATGAATACTCAAAAGTCGATAAATTTCGGATCCTACTTATGCTTTCACTGTGCAAAGCCCTCAAGGAACGCAGCATTACAATTTTTCACTCATACAAATATAAGCATGCACCACATTACCTAATATCTGATGACGAATGGGCTAATAACAAAATTAGACTAATGAAAGCGACAAACATGCTTCACTTTTCTGATGGTGAGGCAGAGTTAAACAAGATTGGGAAGGCTGTATGTGAAGGTTTCATTGAATCCAACAAGCGAATTGACACTGGTGAAAACCCATTCTTTGTTCCAGATGAAGGAGATGGATGGAGAGTCAAAGACCTTGAGGCAAATTTCAGTGTTGAAAAAGTCATTCCTCAGCTGCTTCAAGGAGCTAAGGGTGTTTCGTTGCAAGAGATTATGTTTGAAGCTGATAGACACTCAGAATTTTTTCAATGCTTTACCAATCGCAGAGCGAAAGGTGGCAAAACTGATGTGAACAGAAAACTTTTATTCGCAACCATTTTGAGCCTAGGTACTAATCTTGGACATTATGGGCTAGCTAGGGCTACTAAAGTTTTTTCCGAAAAGGCCCTTATTGATACTGAAAAAAACTGGATAACACTCAATAATCTTAAGAAAGCAAATGATAGATTAGTGGCAACAATTCAGTCATTACCACTGCCCACAGTTTATAGCGATATAAAAGGCGTACTACATTCGGTGAGTGACGCAACAAAAGTCGTTGTTAGCGTTAATTCACTTCTAGCGAATTTTTCCTATAAGTACTATGGCAAAGAACAGGGTGTCAGTATAAATAGTTTTCTAGATGAAAAGCAGAGTCTATTCTGTGTAAATGTCATGACGTCCTCTGATAGAGAAGCTCCTTATGTTCTAGAAGGTCTAATAAATAGCAAGGATATTCTCTCAATGGAAGAAATTGATAAACACCTGCATTCAACCGACACACATGGTTATACAGATGCCACTTTTGCGGGGTTACATCTTTGCGGAGTATCATTTGCTCCCAGAATTAAAAATGTATGGCGACAAAGACTTTATGGCTTCAATTTAAAGTCAATGCGAGACAATGCAAACTCCCCACTTTGCCCTAAAAAACAAATCAATAAAAAGCTTATCTTAGAACACTGGGACGATATATTAAGGCTAATGGTATCAATGAAACTGGGTCGTTGTAGTCCAGCTCAAATGCTTAAAACACTATCCGCAAGTGAACGTGATAGTGCGCTTTACAGAGCATTTAAGGAATTTGGTCGCTTGTTGAAAACACACTTCATTCTAAAGTACGTAGATGATGAACATTTAAGACAGCGCATCAACAAACAACTCACCAGGGTAGAACTTGGACAGTCGCTCGCTAAAAAAATTTTTTTTGGTAGAGGTGGAAAAATCCAAACTGGTACGAGTGAAGGTATGACAATTGCTGCGACATGTAATGCATTGCTCAGAAACATGGTGATTTTATGGAATTATCTTTTTCTTTCAGATCATTGTTTGAAGATAAAGGAGCAAGCAGAGAGGAAGCAACTAATTGAATCAATCAGTTCTGGGTCGGTCATTGCTTGGGCGCATATTAATTTCCTTGGCACCTATGAATTTACAGAAGATTCGCGGAGCGCATTTGATTCTACGTTTAATCAGATGATGAAGTTGATACTTTGATGAAATTAAAAACGCCATATAAAATAACATAAAAACAATAGCTTAAATATTTATTTGTGGATTTAGCTCCTCAAAACGTAGGACAGCCATGGAAACAATAAACTGTGAAAGAATGGGTTGCTTAAGCGATGCAAGTAAAATGGATAAGCCCAGCCCACCTAACATTATGGCGGTATTGAGTCCCATGCTATTATGTTTTCCTAACGCAAGTTCTTGCGACACCACTCCCTGAAACGGCACAAAGTGATGGGTAAATTCTGATTCAAACAAGATTTCGGTGGCTCTGCTTAAACAAATACCGATAGCTAAGAGTGAAAAGAAGCGTTGCAGAGCGATTTGTGGTGGTCGCTTAATATTGCAGTATAGCGCGATACCAATAGCAGAAATTGTTAATGCCGTTAAAGGATGAGTTGCAGAGCCATATGCTATAGGACGATAGAACTCCTCAAATGCGCTTAGATACCCTAGTATCGCTATCAGACCGAATAATAGCGCGACAACACCAAATGGGCGTATCGTTGAACTGGCCACTTTTACAAGCCGCCATGTTTCATTTTGAGTCTGATTGGATGTCACTGCTACTACGCTTTTTTATTTTCAGCGTTATTGTTTATAACACTAGTTCAAAAAACAGACAATAAAAAGTAACTATTGGTTAACTTATACTAAAGTATTGGTATGTTGTAATAGCTGGATTGATGAGATCCGCCGGGTACCAATGCTGCCAGGTATCTGACTGGTTACCCTTTATAGGAGAAGTAAATGTCCACAGGGCTGGAAATACACGAGGCTATATTAGAAAACCTGGGTGAGGCACTCATCATAATTAACGGCTCCGGAGCTATAGAGCAGTTTACTTACGCGGCTGAACAGCTCTTTCAGTATGATCGTAATGAGGTACTTGGTAAGAATGTTTCAATGTTAATGCCCGATGAGATTGGCCTTACTCATCAGCACCATATCAATGCCTACGACTCAACCGAGCGTAGTACTGCCCTAGGTAAAACCCGGGAATTGATTGGGCTTCGCAAAAACGGGGAACGATTTCCTGTTGAAATCATTGTCACTAAAGTGGTCGTTGATGACCGTAGGTTGTTTGTGGGCCTGCTTAAAGATATCACTGAAAAAGTAAACACTTTTAATGCTTTAAGTGAAGCCAAAGAATTGGCAGATGCGGCTAATCATGCCAAGAGTGAGTTTTTAGGCAACATGTGCCACGAAATCAGAACGCCTATGAATGGGATATTGGGCACACTGCAATTGTTACAACAGCGTCCGTTAGATACGGATGCGGCTAAACTGGTTGATATAGCTTTAACTTCGTCTGAATTACTAATGCGAATATTGAACGACTTGCTCGACTTTTCCAAACTGGAAGCCAGTAAACTCAATATTGAAGAGTCCCCTATTCTACTAAACAGCCTGGTAAGTGAGGTTATTAATAACGTGCGAGATGCTGTTGAAAAAAAAGGTGTGCAGTTAGTGGTTAGTAGTGACGCGTTACCTACAGAGGAATGGCTAGGGGACTTAGTAAGAATCAAACAAATTCTGGGCAATATACTGTCAAACGCGATTAAGTTCACTGACAAAGGCGTGATCTCATTATCGATTACCACCTCGGATAAATCCGTGGTTTTCATCGTGCGGGATACCGGAATTGGAATGACGAAAGAACAAATTCACAGCCTTTGCGACAGATTCACTCAGGCTGATCTTTCCACCACACGAAAGTATGGCGGAACTGGCTTAGGGATGGCCATTGTTAACGAACTTATTTCGTTAATGAACGGCTCGCTCAAAGTCGATAGCACACCGGGTGTCGGGACTGCTATTACCGTTGACTTACCACTGGCTAAAACTGCCAGAACCAGTCAGTTCGAAGAAAATGTCATTGTAGCGCCCAATTTTACCGGTAAATCATTACTAATAGCCGAAGACAATGATATCAATCGAATCATCCTCGAAGAACTTTTAAAGCCAACTAAAGCGAAGTTAGTGTTGGTATCAGACGGTAAGCAGGCCTTTGAGTATTGTTGCCAATCACACGTTGATATAGTGATCACCGACATCAATATGCCGGTAATGGGCGGCGAAGAATCACTCGACAATTTAAGGCGCTCAGGTTTTAGCAAACCGGTTGTTGTACTTACTGCCAATGCTGTAAAGCATCAGGTGGATCATTATCTGGCGTTGGGGTTTAACGACGTCGTGGTTAAACCTGTTTTTGCCGAGTCGTTGTTTAACGTTTTGCAAAAACACCTTGATGATTAATTTTTCAGATTAACCGCAGACAACTCTGTACAAAACTCAATAACATCAATTATTTTCTCGATCGTTAATGGTTTTAAAATGACCTTATCCATCCCGGCCTCCTCACATCGAGCTTGGTTATCTTCAGTTACATCAGCTGTCATAGCGATTATCATGACGTTGTCGTTATTGGTTTCTCTTATCTTTTGAGTTGCTTCAAAGCCATCCATGACCGGCATGTGGCAATCCATAAAAATAATATCGTAGTCACAACGTTTTAATGCAGCTAGGGCTTCTTCACCATTAACGGCATGGTCTGATTTTAAACCAAGCTCATTCAAAAAAACTTCTGCAACAAGTCGGTTAGTGTCTACGTCATCTACCAGAAGAACGTTAAACCTAGCATTTATTTTGCTAAGTGATTTTTGTTCAGTCTCGGCCGGTTGTTCTGATGGCTCAACTGCCTTTAAAGATACTTCAAAGAAAAACTCACTTCCTTTGCCAAACTCACTCTTTACAGCACAATGACCATTCATTTTTTCACAAAGCTGTTTGACTATAGAGAGCCCAAGTCCCCTGCCCGGCGTAATCAGGTTATTAAAACTATTGGTTTGAGAAAACGGTAAGAAAAGTTCAGGGAGGTCTTTTTCAGAAATACCAATACCAGTGTCAATAACACTGCCTTGCAGGACGAGAATATCGTTATTGCGATGGGTACTCACATGCAAACACACTTCGCCTGAATGGGTAAACTTTAACGCATTATCGAGTAAATTAGTCAGTATTTGTCGCAAGCGAACTTCATCACCTTTTACGCTATCCTCGCTAATATTGAATGAATGAGATAATAGTATTCCTTTTTCATTAAAAGGTTGTTGGTAATGAAGCATTACGCCTGACAGTAAGGAAGACACCAGAAAATTCGTTGAATATAACCTTAGCTCCTCGTGATTGACCTGGTTAAAGTCTGTAATATCGTTTATCAGGCGAATTAACGTGCGAGCATTCGCTTTAGCGATGGATAGCTTCTCTTTGGCACTTCCCTCAGGTACCCCGGCGTCAATGGTGTGGAGCATCCCATGCACAGCATTAACCGGTGTACGTAATTCATGACTAATTCGAGACAAGAGCCGATTTCTGGAGTTAAGCAATAATTCCAGTTCATTCCGCTGTTTTTCAACATCCAGTTTTGCTCGTTTCCGCTCATCAATATCCTGAAACGCACCGAACATCCTCACGCATTGCCCATTTACCATTTCTGCCGTACCCAGTGCGGCAACCCACTTTTCATCACCATGGTATGTCACAATCCTAACTTCCAGGTCCCAGGATTCTCCATGATAAATACCATTAAACACCGCGTTGGAAATTTTTTCTCTGTCTTCTCCCTCTTTGTAAAACTCAATAGCTTTGTTTAAGTCCGGCTCAAAATCAGCAGGTACCTCATGAATGGCGCGAGTTTGAAGACTCCAGTAAATCGTATTTGCGATTAAATCGACTTCCCACCATCCAATGGTTGCCAACTTCTCCATAGAGCGCATAGAGTCCGACTTTTTCTGAGACACACGTTTAGCTTCGCTTAAAGCAATTTGCGTTGCCAAAAGCTGCGTTACAACTTCTATTTGATGCTGAATGCTCTTAGTGAGCATTACATCAGGAAGTGAATTTTTACTTACAAAATATAACGCACCATTAAAACCACAGGCGGCGGAGATCGGAGTGCATAAATAATTGATGGGCTTGCTTTGGAACTTTGTTTGGCTTGAGCAAAGCTCCAATGGAGGGAGAGGAAGCGTTGCGACTAACTCTTCAACGCTTTCTTCATCGCCAAAACTGCTCTCTCCAATGCTTGTTAAAACAGTTAAGGTTTTACCATCTGCACGAGCTAGTATCAGGCAATCTATCAAAAAGTAGTTAGCCAATACTCTAAGCATTTGTTCAGAAATGCCCTTTGGTTCATTTGCGTGGTAAGAAAACAGTGCCGAGATAGCCTTAGTCAAACTCATCTATGATCCATACTTTTCATTATCCTCTGAAAATACATTTCACTCGATAAATATTGTTGAACAACGTCACCTACCGGTTAAATAATTGTTGACTATGTTAAAGAAAACGCAAGGAATTTAGTGTTAAAAGGAGCGTTATAACCGAAGTTGATTTGGTGCTGCACCGCCATAGCTATTCAAAATTGAACACAAATAAAGATACTAACCTACCTATCAAAAAGCTAAATACTATGACCAACGCATTGGTTTTTACCAGCCGTTTTAGCTTCAAATAGGGCAAGTTCGGCTTCGTTTACTAACCCAGCTAATGACGTTTGATCGTCCGGTTTAGTGACTACAAACCCAAGACTAATCGTGATTACACCACTGCCACAGTTTGAGTTTTCCATGTTTAAGCTCTCTACATTCTTACACATCGCTTTCGCCAACTGCTTCACCCCTTCTTTATCGGTATTGGGCAAAAAAACTGCGAACTCTTCGCCGCCATACCTTAGTATTTTATCTTGTGGCCGTCGTAATGTGTGTTTTAGCGCTGTTGCCACTTGAGCCAAACAGTTGTCCCCTTCCAGGTGACCGTATGTGTCATTAAAAGATTTGAAATTATCAACATCAATCATCATAACAGCCAAAGTTAACCTGCTCTCTCACACAGTGCTTGAAAACAGCTGGAATCTCGGCATTCATGTAATAACGGTTATATAATCCGGTAAGTGGATCTCTGAATGTTTCCTCAGTGAGTAGATCTAAACGAAGCTTGCTTAATAAGATGTTTCTAACCCTGTGCTGAAGGGTCGATGCTACCACTGGTTTAATAATGAAATCAGAGGCACCCGCCTCCCAGCATCTATCCTGGTCCTCGGGTTTACCCGCCCCGGTAATAAAAATCACAGGTATGTCTGCCGTGTTCTGATTGGCTTTAAGTTCCCGGCAAACAGTAATACCGTCTTTTCCTGGCATATTTAAGTCGAGCAAAACCACGTCTGGCCTAGATTCGAGGCAAAACTCTACCATATTCAAACTATTATATTATCACTGTACTCAGTAACAATAATGTCCTGTAAAATGGCAGCTAAGACTAACAAACTGGATTTATCATCATCGACTATCACCGCCTTGCACTCTGAGAGGCCTTTTGTTTGAAATTGAGGCTCTTTGAATGTCGTATATTCATTTAATAAAGTCATAGCGTCTCTGTGTTTGTGCACTTCATAGAGCAATGGGCGTCCAGGCATTTTTAAGTTCATCCATTGGCAACGGTTTACTAAAGTAATAACCTTGCGCTTCCGTACAGCCTAATTCTTTTAACATAATCAGCTGCGCTTCATTCTCAACCCCTTCACACACAATATTTAAATTCAGTGAATCTGCGAGGTGTTTAATGGCCTTAAACAGGCTTCTGGCTTGTTCATCGACAGCGATGTCATTGATAAAAGAACGGTCGACCTTTAGCACGTTAAAGTTAAAACTACGTAAGTACGATAAACTGGAGTAACCCGTACCAAAATCGTCCAGGGCGATACTAATGCCAATCTTTTGCAAAGATGTAATGGCTTGCTTGGCAGCGTTGATATTTTCAATTAAGGCTGATTCAGTGATCTCAAGCTCAAGATACTTAGCAGGTAACTTGCACTTTAATAGCGTATCAGCAACGGTTTTCGTAAAGCCAAATTTGTTAAACTGCGCGGCACCTATATTTACTGCAACCTTGGTTGGGCGGCCTTCTTCTAGCCACTGTTTCGCTTGTCGGCAACTCTTCTCAAGTACTTGTTTGCCTAGCTGATTGATAAGATCTGACTCTTCCGCAACGGGAATAAAATGAATAGGAGGGAGTAGTTGGCCGGTTTGATTAAACATTCTCACCAACGCTTCCATACCCGTTAATTCGCCATTAACCAGGCTATATTTGGGTTGAAAGTATACCTCTAAGGCATCTTCCTTTATCCGTTGGTGCAACAACTTTTCTATACTTAAACGTTCTTCCAGCTCGTGAGAAAGTGAATTGGAATAAAGCGCAATATTGTTCTTCCCCTCACTTTTTACTTTATACATTGCAGTGTCTGCATGACGCATCAGCTCTTCCGGTGTATTCGCATCATTGGGGTAAATTGAGATTCCCATGCTAACAGACAAACGATGTTCTTCGTCGTTTAGCGTAAAGGGTTCATTTATGGCGTCCAGTATTTGCGACGACACACGATTGATACAACTCATGTTTTTACAATCGCTGATCATTACCACAAATTCATCACCTCCAATGCGTGAAACCGTATCTCTGGAGTCAACTACCCCATCAAGACGCCTTGCCACGTGCTGAATGATATTATCCCCAAGGTGATGGCCTACCGCATCGTTAATGTATTTGAAATTATCCAGGTCGATTAGCAGTGTTGCGACCATGTGGCCGGTACTTTCTGCCACCGTTATCGCCTGTAGCATACGGTCATGAAGTAATACCCGGTTTGGCAGCCCGGTTAGTTGGTCATGATTAGTAAGATGTGTCATCTGAACAGCCATGGATATGGCATCACTCACGTCCTGAAATACAATCACCCCTCCACTCAAGTGCCCTGCTATATCAACTATCGGGCTGGCTGTGTCTTCAACTCTATAGCGCTCACCATCTTTAGCGACCAGTTCAGCATTAAGTGCCATTGCCACAGTACGTCTCTGCCTAAGCGCTACTTTAAGTGGATTTTCCATTTTCTTACCACTGCTGGCATCTTGTAAGTTCATTACTGTGTCTATCGACTCCCCTTGCGCCTGTTTATCCGTCCAGCCGGTTAAACGCTGCCCAACAGGGTTGATATAGGTAATCTTTGCATCTTTATCGGTGGCGATAACGGCATCACCAATACAATGCAGTATGGTATTCAGGTGGGTCTTTTCCCGGTGCATGGTTGAATAGGCTTGATGAAGAGAACGAGCCTGCTGTTTTATGGTAATTTGACTCTTTACACGTAAACGGCACACTTCCATATGAATGGGCTTCGATATAAAGTCCACTGCACCGATTTCTAATGCCTGCGCTTCCGACTGAACGTCTTTATGGGAAGTAATAAAAATAAAACTTGTATTAACCAATGCAGGGATGGCTTGCAATGCTTTACAGAGGGTAAAGCCATCCATATCCGGCATTTCGATATCCAGCAAAATAACATCGGGCAGGTGTTCTTCTGCGAGTTTAAGCGCCTCAAATGGTGATGTGGTTTTGATTACAGAGTAATAATCTTTTAGCGCATTTTCTACAATCAACAAATCGGCTTCCTGGTCATCCACAGCAAGCACCACGCCTTTTTGGAAATCTAGTTTCATTAACAATCCTTCGTACACGATAATACAAATAATGACTTCTTAACCAAGTCTAGTAGGCTTTTGCATTTCAGTCATTTTTTTATTGCTATTCTTATAGTTATCATCTATTCGTTATAGCAATATTGATATTTTCTTCGTGCTTTCCGTGCACAATCCATTTCATCACACGGGAAAATCTTAATGGATTCAAGATTCTCTTTTTCTTTGTATGCAGCAGTCACCACAATCGTGTCATTGCTTATTGGTTTCATTGGTAATCAGCAGATTGTTGCTTCATACAACGAAAACCTGCTGACTGATTTGCAAATCAACCTGAAAGAAGCGGATGTACATCTAACTAATGAATTCGCTAGCTATAGAGAAGACTTCGGCTTTTTGCACACTACGCCGCCTATAAGTGGTCTTACACGCGCAAGTGAAACAGGCGTGGATCCGCTTGACGGTACTACAACTGCGTTGTGGAAATCGCGACTTGAAAAAATTTTTATGGGCTTTATGCAGCACAATCTAGCCTACTTCCAATTACGGATTCTGGATAATCAAGGGCAAGAGCTAATTCGGGTGGAGCGATTAGATAACCTCATTACCGCTCGTGCCGAGAACGACCTCGCGGATAAGAGTACACGCTATTATTTCACCGAAACCTCGATGCTTTCCGAAGAGCAGTTATTCGTCTCCATAATCGACCTGAACCGGGAAAATGGTGAAATCTCATTCCCATACCGTCCTACACTCAGACTTGCCCGGCCAATATATGGAGAAGATAACGCCTTTTTTGGTATCTTAATTGCTAATATTGATGTCAGTTACCTAATAGCAGAGCTGGACCTCCTTGTTACCAACAAATATGACTTGCTCCTAACTGATGCAGAGGGCTTTTTTATTAAACATCCCGATGAAAACCTCCGGTATAGCCGCGATCTGGCACCTTCGCTAAATTTCCCCAGCTATTACCGGGAAACTCCTGCTTCTATTGTAAACCTCCGGCAGTACGAGACTACAGACCAGCTATATTGGGGAATTGATGATGAGCTAACCGTTTCTGGTTACTCTCAGGGAAGTGTATTACACCCTTATATATTGTTTTCAAACGATAAGTATCAGGATGAGTTGAACAGTGTAAGGCTTCAGTTTTTCCTTGCACTTACAGGCATCTGGGCAGCCGCGTTATTCGGACTTTTCTTTTTGAGTAACAACAATAAGCGGCTATCAAGTCTTTTAAAAGTTGCAGAAGAAGCGCAATCAGCGGTTAATGTGGCAGACGATGCTATCATCACGGTAAATGAGCATGGGGACATTAATACAGTCAATAATGCTTTTGAAAACATATTTTTAGTTCACCGCAATGAATGCTTAGGTGAGTCTGTGTCTGATGTGTTTTCTCGGTTTGGTTGCAATGTATTCAGAAACAGTTTTGAAACAGGCGAAATTGAGTCGTTACACAATTTCGAGTGGCAATTGGTACGCCCAGGTGCGCCTGATAAATGGCTAAAGACGAAAATACAGCCAGTCGAAAACTCAAAATCTGAAGCCGCATTCGCGATAGTTACCTGTGATATCACCACGGAAAAACTGGCTACTTTAGCTATTGAAAAGAGTAATGAACGATTAGAAGCTACGGTAAATGAGAGAACACAAGAGCTTAAATCTGCAATGGATAAAGCGCTTGAGGTCAGTGATCTGAAGTCTAACTTTATCTCCACTATCAGCCATGAAATGCGAACCCCGTTAAACGGCATTGTCGGCGCAGTGAGCCTGTTAAAAAATCAACCATTAAACGCTCAGCAGCTCGAGCTAACACAAATGGCCGAAAATAGCGTTGATGCGCTGCGGCGATTAATAAACGACGTTTTAGATCTATCCAAGATTGAAGCAGGAAAACTTGAATTACAGCAACGCCACTTCAATGCAGAAGCATTAATAGAGAGCATTGCCAGTACGATGTCAGTTGTGGCCAATGAAAATTCACTGGATTTTTACATTGATACTGTTGATCTTGATTTATCCATGATTAATAGCGATCCCCACCGACTCACCCAGGTGCTTACCAATCTACTTAATAATGCTATTAAGTTTACCAATGGTGGTTATATCTTGCTTAAAGCATGGAGTAATATAACTAACGACAATGCCTGTCTTTACATCGACATAACTGACACTGGCACCGGGATTGCGGCCCAAAATCTGGACAAATTATTTAAAGCGTTTTCTCAGGCTGATGAAGGCATTTCGGCCAAATATGGCGGAACCGGGCTGGGGCTTTCTATTTGTAAACAAATTCTCGATTTATTAGGCGGCAATATCACCGTAGAGTCAACAGAGGGAGAAGGCTCAACATTTCACGTAGAGTTACCTGTAAACCTATGGGAAGAAAAATCCCTGGCAGGCAAAGAGCGATTAAGGGGCCAGACAATAGGCATTTTGATCAACAAAAGCCCTTTAAATTCGATAGTAAATCGTTTAGTCAAAAGCCATGGCGGGAATACACACACTATTAGTGATTATCAGCACGAAGATGAGTGGGCGAAGTTATCAATGCTCGTGGTTGATAATTCGCGAGAAGATTTCAGTCAAATAACCGCCATGCACCAATCGGTAGTCTCAAAGCTTGGGCGAGGCATTAAATTCATTATAATTTCCACTACGCCAATGGACATGGAAGATTTACCAAAAGGCTCAGTTAATTTAATAGAGCCTCTTTATCGCTCTTCATTTCTATCCTCGTTACTGGACAGTCGTCAAAAGACCTGGAACAGCCCTCTCAACCCGGAAACTGTTATTGAGCGTCGAAGTACCGACGTCAACTCATCAAGTGCAACAATATCAGGCCAGTTACTCAATTGCCGGGCACTTGTTGTCGACGATAATGAAATCAATACCCAGGTCGCTCGATACATCTTAGAACCCCATAACGTGAAAGTCTCCGTGGTTGAAAATGGCAAGAAAGCGATTAAACATTTAGCGGACTCTAAAGAAACCTATAACGTTATTCTGATGGATTGCAATATGCCTGTTATGAATGGTTACGATGCCACCAGAGCGATCCGCGCTGGAAGTGCCGGTGTAACATATCAATCGATTCCGATTATCGCCATGACAGCCAATGCCATGAAAGGTGAAAGTGAGAAATGCATGGCCGCAGGCATGAATGACTACATTACGAAGCCCGTCGAACCATCTTTGCTTATTCGAAAAATTTCTCAACACATACCTACAGGCACAGAGACTCCGGATGAATCAGAGCCGGTAAAGGTTGATACTTCTGAAAACGAGTTTGTTACCGCGCCGCTTTGGAACAAAGAAGATGCGTTGATCCGCTTAGGAGGCAGAGAGCCGCTGTTGGCACAATTGTTAGCGCTGTTTATCAAAGGGGCTGAGCAAAAATTTGAAGCGATACAAGATGCCTTTACCGCTCAGGATAGAGAGAAGCTTCGTTTTTCAGCTCATGCCCTTAAAGGCAATTCAGGGGATGTTGGTGCAGAGGCACTGCATAAGACTCTGGCTGAACTAGAGCAGCAGGCTCCGGATGCCCCTTTTGATGCGTTAAAATTACTCGTTGAATCTTCCCAAAATTTGTTAAATGAGACGTTACAGATATTCTATGATTATCTACAATCGCAAGCATAAGAACGCATTGATGCTTGTTGAGCCTGATTAATCGCCAGAAGACGAGCTACAAATGATGAGAGCAGACCAACTATATTCTTCAATTGTATTAGTACATGTGATTCATTAAAGCAGCGACTCAACTTTCAACAACGCATCATTGATATTCGGTTTATTCATTGGCAACCTGGCCATTCTGATTTTATTTATTGTAAGCTTGCTATTCACCGGCCATCTGGAGTTATTCGTTGATGAACACCGTTTCAGCAAAACTTAGCAATTTTCTTGAGCAAGTCAGCATCGCCAGAAAGCAGGCCCTGGAAAATGGTATTGAGCCTTCACCGGCGCTCGCGCGCAGTAACATGGAAAACCTGTCGACATTGAATGGTAAAGGCCCGGATGTTCAGTATGTCTCAGACGGTAGCTTCTTTGTAGAAAACGGTTCGCGTACAGAAATCCCCTTTCGTATTTACTCGCCAAAACCCGCTGATAAATTGCCTGTGATACTCCATCTGCACGGCGGAGGCCATATGTGCGGTGATCTGGATACCTACGATGCTATAAGCCGCAGGATGGCGAAATATACTAATAGTGTGGTGATTACGCTGGATTACCGGCTGGCACCAGAGCATCCCTATCCAGCCGCTATCGAGGACTGTCGGTTTCTTTTATCTCACTATAAGTCGTTGTTAGGTAGCCTTGGGTTTACAGATGAGCTTATTCTGGCTGGAGACAGTGCCGGCGGCGCCCTGGCTGCCACATTATCAGCCTCAAACAAAGGCCCGCAAATCAGCAAGCAAATCCTGGTTTATCCGAGTCTTGATTACACAATGGCGCATCCTTCATTGGATACATATCAAACCGGTTACTTGCTGGAAAAAGCGGGGATTGCCTGGTATTTCGATAATTACCTGCAAAACGGTGAAAACAGAATGCAGGTCTCGCCACTCTACTTGCCTGTGCCAGAAAGCATTCCCGAAACACTGATGATGGTGGCCAATTGCGATCCGTTGCAGGATGAAGCGTATGCTTATGCCGACAAACTAATAAAAGCTGACGTACCAGTGCAGATGAAAATATTTAAAGGCATGGTTCACGGCTTTTTACTGCTGAACACCCTGGTTGATGAAGAATGTGAACAGGCTTACGAATTAATGAACCAGTTTATTAACGGTTAGCAGGTTAATGATTCACTTTTATAGTTACCCTACTCGTCTTTCAAATGCCCTTTAAGGATGTCGTACAACTTAGGGCGGTTTTCGGCAATCTCCTGTGTGCTGAGCCCTTCTAATGAATGTGGGTATTTGAGCCAGGCTTCTGTTTCATACAAGTAATAATCCGGCACCAAGTTAGTTTGATTGCGTTGAGGCTTGTAATACGGTACGGCTACGCGAATATCCTCTGGCGTGTTCAGCCTGCATAGATCCGTTAGTTTATTAAAGATGGCTTGTACTGAACGGCCACTGTCGAATACATCATCAACGATTAACAACTTGTCCTGATGCTGGATATTCTTAACCAGGTAATTTAGGCCATGAACTTTAACTTCTTTAGCCTGATCGTCGATGCCCTGGTAAGACGAAGTTCTAATTGCAATATTGTCGGTTTCCACACCATGAAACGCCAGGTATTCCTGCACCGCGATGCCTATTGGCGCACCGCCTCGCCACACGGCAATGATAAACGTCGGCTCAAACCCGGAATCATACACCTTCGCGGCCAATTTAAATGAGTCGTCTAACAACCCCTGCGCATTTAAATAGGTTTTACTTTTCATCACTCGCCTCACTAAAAGGTATTAACTTACCGGTCGGTCAAATGCTATGGTAGCCTTAACCTGGCATTGTGTCACATGGGAGATGCTCGTTGGAAAAGCGTTATCTTGAAGAACAGCAAATTATTGAAGATTCTTTTCGTTTAGGCGTTCAGATTTTTGAAAGTGGTTTTCGCCCTACGTTTATTGTGGGCCTGTGGCGTGGTGGCAGCGCAGTGGGTATTTATGTTCAGGAATGTTTGCAAACCCTTGGCGTGCAAACCGACCATATCGCGTTACGAACCTCTTACCCGGGCTTGCCGGAATACCAGAATATGGTTGAAACGCCTGAACGGATAAGGGTTCATGGTACCCAGTATCTGATAGAAAACCTCAACATTGACGATGGCCTGCTAATAGTAGACGACGTATTTAGTTCTGGTCACAATATCACTGCTGTCATTAACCGCCTGAGTACCAAACTCAAACGTAACATGCCGGAAGAAGTCCGAATCGCAACCCTTTATCAGCGCACCGGTTATAACCGCACTACCCTCAAGCCCGATTTTTGTCTGCATGAAACCTCCGACTGGCTGGTGTTTCCCTATGAATTAAAAGGGCTCAGTCACGAAGAAATTGCTGCCAATAAACCTTATGTCGCGCCCTATTTACGAACTTAACGACTTGATATTACAGATTGATAAGTTTGTTAAGGTATTCTTTTAGCGGCGTATTGATAACCTTAACATCCGGGCTGTCGTTTATCTTCAGGGCCGTAATTACTATAGACTTAAGATACTGATACTCTTCATACACCTCAGGAATGTCGAGGCGCTGTGTAAGTGCTTCAATCTGTTCGTTGGTTAGTTTATTACGGCTAATGTAGCGCCGAATATAGCTACGCCATTCATCAACATGGCTTATTTCCAGACGCTCCGGGAAAACGTTGAGCTCCTCAATATCCTGTTTAAAATCATGAGGCGGCTGCGGTTCGTCCAGTAAATACCGGTAAGTAAATAGTGTAATGATTGCATGATGGTTGGTGGCTTGCATAGGCTTTACCTTTGTTGCGCTAGCTTATTGCTTGTTACGCAGATCAGTCGGTAAAAGGCCCACAATAACTAAAGAGTCAAACTTTCCGATTTGCACCGACTTCGGCCAAAGCGGCATATAAGCGGTTCATATCAATAGGTTTCCCGATATGCTTGTCAAACCCGAGTTGTAAAAACTCTTGTACCTCATCAGCCATTACATCTGCGGTCAGGGCGATAACGGGGAGATGCGGGAATAGCGTTTTAATTTCCTTACAAGCCTGAACACCATCCATGACAGGCATTTGAATATCCATTAAGACTATATCGTACGGGTCCTGCTTAGTGGTAACCGCATCAACTGCCCGTTTACCGTTATCGACAATGTCAAAGCTGGCGCGGGTTGACTCAAGCATCGATTCAACAATCGTCTGGTTAATCATATTATCTTCCGCTACCAGTATCCGCATACCGGTTAAATCAGGCGCTTCAAGACGTTCTGGTTCGCCAGCTGCTACGGCCAACGCGGCTGTAGGTAGAGGTAATTCAACGGTCACCCGGGTGCCCTGGCCTTCTTTACTAACGAGGCTTAACTGGCCGTGCATCATGGCCACCAGGCTCTGGGTAATCGACATACCCAGGCCGGTACCACCAAATTTTCGGGTGCTGGACGTGTCTGCCTGGGAAAAACGCTCAAATATTTTACTTTGCATTGCCTTATTCATACCGATTCCGGTGTCGGTAACTTCTATTACTACCTGCTCTTGCTCAGCGCCAGTTTGCGAGGTACTTAACCGAATAGTTACCGAGCCTGACTCGGTAAATTTCACCGCATTTGACACCAGATTAATGATAATTTGTTTAACCCGCACTGAATCACCCAGCCAGCCATCCCTGAAGGATTTATCAACGTCCACAGTCAGGTGAAGCCCCTTACTTTCAGCCAGTATCATTAAATCGGCTACAGCGGATTCGGTGATTTCCAACAGAGAAAAAGGTTGTTCTGCCAGCTCAAGTTTATTGGCTTCTATTTTTGAGTAATCGAGGATGTCATTAATAATGATCAACAGGTTTCTGGCGGAAAATAACGCTTTATTCACCTGCGCTTTGGTTTGCATCCCAAGATCTGAACGCTCAAGCAACTGCAATGTACCCAGCACACCATTCATAGGTGTCCGAATTTCGTGGCTCATATTGGCCAAAAACTCACTTTTTGAACGGTTTGCGCTATCGGCTACGGCCAAGGCGTTTGCCATATTTTTATTGTGTAAATGAGCGCGGTATAACATATAAACCGTCATAACAATGATAATGACCAGAAAAAAGCTGATAATAAAGAGCACCATCTCCAGGGTATAAACGGAAGGCGTTTGGTTAACCACTTCGGCATTGGGGGGCAAGGAGGCTGAGTCGATGCCCCATTGTTCCAGTTGTTGCGCGTTAAATTGCAGGCTTACTACATTATTGGTATCAGCAGCCAGGGTCTGCCCTCTTGCCAGGGCTACCGCAATGTCGGCAATTTTTTCCGGCACAACTACCGCACCGCCGGCGTAGCGGTTAACATTGTGGGCAAAGATGGTAAAAATCGGGTGTTTATTCTGCGAGGTTAACCAGTTGTGCACAGCTTCCCAGCTTCGCTCGTGATACTTGTAATTAATGTAGATAATCGGCGTACCGGCTTTGCTTTTGTTCAACGCGTTGAGTGTTTTTTGGGGAGATTGTACAGGGTTAAAGTAGTTCACCCGGATACCCGCGGGCACCTTCGATAAAAAGTTTTGCACTAACCCGTCATCCTGTTCCAAACCAAGAGAACCATGGATAAACAAAATGTCGTCAGTATCAGGAAACGCGGTCAGGATCTGTGCATAAGATAATTCAGGTTCATAATCAGAACGCACGAGCGTGCCCGATTTGGGTTGCCAGTCGATGTGCAAAAAGAAGCGTTGGGCAGCCGGTAGTAATGATGGATTTGTATCAATAAACACACTGGCGTGGCGTCCGATAGCCACAAGTCGGGAAAAGTTAACCTTACCTTTTTCCTGAATTAAGTTGCGTAACTGATATTCGAAATTATCCCGTATCGTTTGCCGGATGTCTGTGTCAAAGTCTTCAACAGTATCAGCATAGTAAGCGGGAACCGTTAACACCAGCACATTTTCCAATTCGGAAACCTGGGTCATTAACCGGTACATCATTTTAACTTCAAAGTCAGACTCGTTAAACGAGTTCACCAGAATAATACTGTAATCATCGTTTTCAGAGGCAACGCTGCAGGCCGAAGTAACCAGTAATAACAAAATAAACAGCCGCAACATCATAATACGTAATCACTCAGTGATGATTTAAGCCATACCTTGCCGGTAAGTGGCACTTTGTAATAGGTTAGCCAATTTTAACGCTATTGTTAATTTAATTTAACAACTGAATTTTACTTCGATACCGGGCCCTCAGTTCTGTTCTTTCCAATCACCGCTGAGCGAAAATAGCGTTCATCTGCAAGCCGGGAAAAGCTTATCTCCCGGCTTACGATTCAGGATTTTTGCAACTGGTGAATAAATGGTTGCTCGTAAAAGCGTTGTCCTGTTTGTTTATACAATGCATTGGCTAATGAGGCAAACATGGGCGGGAAGGGCGGCTCTCCTAAACCTGTAGGATCTACGCTACTCTTAACGAAACTCACATCAATAGCAGAAGGTGCTTCATCCATGCGTATCATCCGATACTGATTAAAATTTTGCTTATCTGGCTGGCCATCCGTAAAGGTCATTTCGCCAAACATGGCATTACCAATAGCATCTACAACGGCCCCCTGCACCATATTAGCGGCCGCTATTGGGTTAACTACAACGCCACAGTCAATTGCGCTATAGACTTTATCCGCTTGTGGCAGGCCTCTCTTTACTCTGGTGGTTACCACGTGGGCCGCATAAGAGTTATGACAGTAGTAAGCAGCAACGCCTTTGCTGGTATTTTCTGGCATAGTATCCCAGCCTGACTTTTGTCTAACCAGTTTAAGTACCCCGGCGTATCTTTCGGCATCATAATCATATTTATCACCCACCGGGTTGTTCTTAGCCCGACTAAAAAGTGCAAGCCTGAAATCTATAGGGTCCTGCCCTGCCAGCTCAGCTACTTCATCTAAAAATGCCTGTTCTGAAGCGCCCATAAAATTAGACCGGGGAGCCCTGAACGCGCCGGTAGTAATATTCGAATCAATGGCACCACCCCTTGCCAAATAATGCTCGACCGCGCCGGCAGGGAAACGGTCTCCGTGTACAGCGTGTTCCGGCACGCCCACGCCATCTACCTGATAAGCTATAAGTTCATTAGTGGCATTCAAAGCGGCTTTGAATCGCACCATATAGGTGGGGCGATAAATACCATTAGTCATGTCATCTTCGCGGGTGTACATCAACTTTACCGGGCGCTTCACGTGAGCGGAAATTGCTGCCGCTTCTACCAGATAATGTGAGTAGGCGCGTCTACCGAAACCGCCCCCCATACGCGTGACTTCAATACGAACCTTATCCTGTGAAACGCCGATACGCTCAGCTACCCAGGGACTAATCATTGCCGGGGCTTGCAGTGGGCCCGCAACGTGAACACCTTCATTGGTCACATTGGCAAAAAAGTTCATCGGCTCCATGGTATTGTGAGCAAGGTACGGGGCAAAAAAGGTTCGCTCGATGATCTTATCGGCTGTAGAAAACGCCTTATCCGGATCGCCGTCCTGACGTAAAACGGGTAAATCGGAGTTGAGTAAAGCTTCCATCTGCTTACGGTGCCCTGCACTGTTTTCAAGATCACCAGGCACGGTAATTTCAGTCAGTGTTCCAAATCGATTGAGTTTTTCAGTATGGGTTTCTATGCCTTCCCAGTTGGCTTTAACAGCACGCTTGGCCTTAATAACTGCCCAGGTTTTTTCGCCTACAATAGCGACCATTCGGGTGAATGCACTCGTATCGAAGTAGCTTTTAACATAATCAGGGGTGGTTGACTCAACCATAAAGGCATCCACAATGCCTGGCATATTTTTAATTGGGGTCAGATCAGCGTCGCTTAAAGTTTTACCGAATGCCGGCGCATGAACAATACCAGCAATCAGCATCCCTTCACTGGTGTAATCAATACCAAACAAAGGCTTCCCGGTTACAATGTTCTGACCTTCAAGGTTAGTTTGTGACTGTCCGATTATGTTGAAATCCCGATTTGCTTTAAGCACAATACTTTGTGGTAACTGCATTAACGCCGCATCGGCTGCCAATTCACCAAAGGTTGCACTATTTCCTGTTGCCGCATGAGACACTACACTATTTTTTACCGTGAGTTGTGCAGTAGATACCTGCCATCTTGCTGCTGCCGCCATGATTAAAAGTTGCTTAGCACTGGCACCAGCCATTCTCAGGCTTTGCCACCCTCGCCTTATGGATTGACTTCCTCCGGTAAATTGCCGCTCAAAATCAGCGGGCTCGTATTCGGCCTGTTTAGCGTTGATTTGCGACCAGTTTGCATCCATTTCTTCTGCAAGGATCATGGGCATCGACGTCATCACGTTCTGGCCAAATTCCGGGTTGGGTACCATCGCAGTAATTTCGCCGTCAGTGGCAACATACAAATAAGCATTGAGCCTGAAGGGTGAAGAATCTTTGTTAGAAGACAACGCAGACGCAGTTCCCAACCAACTGAAATTCACCATCAGTCCACCAGTGCTGGCTACTGATGCTTTTAAAAACTGCCGGCGACCGTGCGATGTTACAAATTCGCGTGCTACAGACTCAGCTGAAATGTCTTTCGTTGTCATATATTTCCCCTCAGGCTTTGGCTGCGGTTTTGATGGCGTTTTTGATACGAACATAAGTACCACAGCGACAGATATTGCCTTTCATCGCTTCCTCAATGGTGGCATCATCCGGGGCAGGATTTTTGTTTAACAACGCTGCAGCGTTCATTATCTGGCCAGTCTGACAATAACCACATTGCGCCACATCCTGTTCTACCCAGGCTTTTTGCAGTGGGTGGTCGCCGTTTTCTGATAATCCTTCTATGGTGGTCACTTCGTTACTTCCGATCGCAGACACTGGCATCGAACACGAACGAATTGCATTGCCATTCAGGTGAACGGTGCAGGCACCGCAAATTGCAATACCGCAACCAAACTTTGTACCTGGCATCGCTAAATCATCACGGAGCACCCACAATAATGGGGTATCAGGCTCTGCATCCACCTGATGTGTTTTACCGTTTACTTTCAGTTTATAGGTTGGCATTACATTCTCCTGTCTTAGGTGCTTTATTGTATGTCTCTGACCGATCTGTGTGATGCTGCAATTAACCCTTTGCCTTCTTACTATGAGGGTAGATTATATACGGCACTATGCGACTCTTAATTTCCGCAACTTTCAATTCTTATTTTCTTTTGAATTCAGGCTATCGCGCATGGCGTCGACAAACAACGAAAAGGCCGGCGAAAACTGACTACGATTGGGGAAATAAAGGTAATAACCGGGGAATTCATCGCACCAGGAACCCAGTGCCCTTTGTAATTTGCCCGCGGAAATATCTTCCACAACCATATCCTCGGGGACATAAGCAATACCCACACCCTCGAGAACAGCCTCGCGAATAAAACTGGCTTTATTGACTGTAAACTGTCCCTTAACTCTAACATTCACTTCATGACCGTCTTTCGCAAAATCCCATACCAATAGCCGTCCGTAAGTAGGCAAGCGAAAGTTGATGCATTGATGTTCTGCAAGATCACGCGGTTCCTTCGGAATGCCATACTCTTTAAAGTAATCTGGAGTGGCGACCACGGCCATTCGTAAAGGCGGCGATATACTTACCGCTATCATGTCTTTATCAACGCTTTCGCCGAGCCTTACCCCGGCATCATATTTTTCTGCCACAATATCGGCTAGTGCATTGTCCACGTTCATTTCGATATGGATGTCGGGATAACGCTGCATGAAATCCAATATACGCGGCCACAGTACCGCGCGTGCAGCATGTTCCGCAGTAGAAATTCGAATAGTACCAGCAGGCTTTTCTTTTAGTGCATTCAGGGAGTCAAGCTCATACTCAATTTCCTGCATGCGCGGTGCTATGGAAGAATAAAGTTTACGGCCAATTTCAGTTAACGAAACGCTACGGGTGGTGCGAGTCAGCAACCGTAATCCTAATCTGTCTTCAAGACCTTTTATAGTGTGACTGAGCGCAGATTGTGATATCGAGAGGCGTGCTGCCGCTCGGGTAAAACTTTCTTCTTCCGCAACGGCTATAAAAGCAATAAGATCGTTTAGCTTGGTTTTCATTGTTATTGTAACCTGATATTTACTAAGGGTGTTGACGCATCGCACCTTTCAGCACAGTTTACCCCTTGTCCCCGGCAATGATTAGCCATAGAAATCGGTATGAGCTTATGAATATTTTAGATTAATTAATCGACTGAGCTCATTAATAATCTTAATAATTCCCTGTTCGCAATGTGTATAATAGAGCCCGTCTTACCAGCAATAAAGAATCATCAATGGCCACTCCCCTTACCTACCTGTCTCATTATCCGCAACATTTGCAGGATCAGGTTACGCAACTATCGGACGCTAATAAGCTAGGAGACTGGCTGCGTGCACGTTATCCCCGGATTCATAAAATAAATAACGATAAAGCGTTACGTGATTATGCGATGACCATCAAAAATCAGTACATGAAGAAAACGCAGCCATTAAGTAAGGTGGTTTACGACAATAAGATCCACATTGTTAATCATGCGCTGGGCCTGCATTCCTATGTCTCGCGGGTTCAGGGCGGCAAGCTGAAAAGTAAAAATGAGCTGAGGGTGAGCGAGCTATTTAAAACTACCCCGGAAGCCTTTTTAAATATGATTGTTGTGCATGAGCTCGCCCACCTGAAAGAAAAAGAACACAATAAAGCGTTCTATCAGCTGTGCCGACACATGTTGCCCGACTACCATCAAATTGAGTTTGACGTTCGCGTGTACTTAACTGAGCTGGAAAATACCGGCCATGTTTTTGTACCAACCACTACCTGAGATAAACCATGGATTTTGAATTTTTAACCGATGTTACCGGCGAGCCGCTGGCCAAATGCGATGTGGAAAGTGAATATTTTGGCGACTGGTTAAGCCATGATATTGGCGCAGACACTGTAGCCGTTACTACTTTACTGGCAGCGATTGAAAAGCTACTCGCCAGACAAAAAATGGAATTTGACTACACTGGTAAAATTTATCACCTGATCATTGCCGACGACGAAGTAGAACTGTTCCTGAATAACACCGAACTCAATCACAATGAGTTCGACGAAGATTTGGCTGAAGGCCCGGTCTCAGGCTGTGGCCTAATGGACTTTGCTAATCTACTTGAAAACTGGCTGGCGTTTATCCGCTAACGTCATATACATGGTGTTCAAATTGTAGCAGTTTTTCTGTAGTTAAACGCATTCCTTACAAGTACAGTGATTAAACCTGTTAAGTGCAGCTACACATCTGGCTGTGTGAGCTGACGACAATGGATGATCCTTAATCTCTCATTGGTCTGATTGTAGTGGCAATTCAGGCGTAGACCTGGTGCAGGTTACTCGTAGCGGCGAGACGATTGTGCAGCAAAACCTGGCCAGAAAGCACACCAATACCGCTTGTTGATATCAGGCTTTGGCTAACAACGTGAATAACGGTTAGCCCACAAAATACGGTTTATCATAGGGTCGTGCGTATTCTGCTGTTTGAGATACATAGCCCCCAGCAAATAGGCTTCTAATTCCCCCTGGTTGGAACACTGCCATTGCTCAATGCTCTGGCTGTGCCACTGCACATGATGCACCAGTTCATGCAGCAAAATCTCCCTGAACCTGGGGTTTTCCGTCGGGTTAGCGAAACGGTTTGCGCTGTTTACTGCCGTAGAACTCAGAATATAAATGGTCCCATGTGGACCGTCCTCAAACGCATAGAGTGCTTTAAGTCGTTCATCAACACCAGCTCCTGGCGCTCGGTTAGCCACGCCACTGTAATATTCCTGAGTTAATTCCTCACGGGTCATCACAACCACCCTCGGGTGTGGCAATGCCTGCGTACTATAATGGGTATGCATATCAATCCAGCTTAAGAGTGTTGTGATAAGCAACTCCATTTATGCCCCCCAAGAGTGTTGCTGCTATTTATTACGCTTCAGCCGCCTAAACAGTGCAATTATTCTGGCTCGGAACACAAAAAGCCGGCTATCAATGATAAGCCGGCGTGTGAATGTGGTTGGATAACATTCAAAATAGATTAGGTATAAACCGCCAGGAAGCTCTCGGGTACATGCAGAGACTGTGAAAACGCGGCATGGTCAAGTTCGTCCATGGTCCAGGTTAACAGCGGCATATCCGGATAATAGGTATATCCGTCGCAGAACACTTCGTTACGGTTACCGGAAGGATCGAAGTAATACACCGTTTTTACCTGCGTCACACCATGCCGGTCGTTCATTTCGACCGGAATTTCATATTTGCCAATCAGATCTGCAGCACGAATGTGATCCTGAGGGTTTTCCAGTCGGAAAGAAACATGGTGGATTAACCCAGGATTGGGATTAACACCAAATGCGATGTCGTGGGCGCGGCTTGAACAGCTGACGAAAAATAACACCGTGTTACCCTCGCCATCAATAACCCTTTCTGTATAGCTAAACTCGAAGACTTCGGTAAACAGCTTAAGGTTTTGGTCAGCATCAGGCCCCACAATAAACACGTGATCCAGTGCATTAATACGAAACCCCCGGCATACCTCGTCATCGGGGATCACATCAGGATTAAACGTGCCCAGCGAGTTACCCACCTGTTCCTTCTCGGCAAACAGATGCATTTCATGCCCCGTGGGTAAAATAAACTTTAATCGTTGACCGCTCTTGGGATACACGCCGGCTTCAACACGCTCTACTTCAATGCCAAAGTCGATAATTTTCTTTTCCAAATCTGCCAGCGTTGCATCGTCATACACTTTAAAGGCAATGTGGTCCAGACCGGCACAGTCGGCTTCCCGCAGCACCAGGCTGTGATGATCATGTTCTGCCCAGGCCTTGAAATAAACTAAACCGTTATCATCGGTCATCATCTCGTGTAAGCCCATACGGCTTCCGTAATGTTGTTTGGACTCGGCCATATCCAAAACCCGCATTTGCACTTCAGCAAGTCTTAACACACCGCGCATTGACATATTTACCACCTTGTATTTGTTACATTTTTTTATGACAACGAAGAAAGTTAGTCACGAATTGTTAAATTTATTGTGTTACTGATTACACAGAAACACTGCGACGTAAAACCTGGCAACTAACTGTATGTGGTTGTTCTGCTTTAACTTAGGCGATACCGTAGCGCAAAAACAGGCGTATCAGCGGGTTAAACATGCCCTACCATTGCAAAGCCATAAGTTAACATTGTGTAAACTTACACGGGCTTGGTTTGCCTGGGAAATACCTTTTACTCGCAGCTTGTATACCCTGAAGGTATATTCCCTTTTATTAGTATGGTTTTTGGGTATGAACAAACAAACCGTAGTGTCGTCCCGGGTGGCCAGTGTACGTTTGCTTACAGAATTCCACTTGTACGTCAGTCTTTGAATTATAAACTGAGCGGAATCACTTCTTGCAAGGAAATGCTAAAAATGAAAGCTAAACTGGTGATGCTGATCACGGCCCTATTCTGCCAAAGTGTGGCAACGGCAAGTGAGCTGATCCTGGAAAATTTCACGGTGGTGTCGGGCCATCTTACCGAACAGCAAGAAAATACCCAGATCCGCATAGTGGACGGAGCCATTACCGAGGTCACTACGGAACCCATGCAGCCGCTGACTGCGCATGCCAAATTGATCAACGGTCAGGGAAAATTCCTTACGCCGGGTATTATGGACAGCCATGTCCATGTCGGTAGCATTCCTGGCATTGGCTTTTTAGATAGCCCTAATGCCGTAAAACATGCCGCCGTCGTGGAAGAGTACCTTCGCCAGTTGCCAAGAAGTCTGCTGTATTTCGGTATCACCGAGGTGCTTAATTTAGGTGGAAGCGATGGGGAGAAGCACTTCACAGCGGCCCGTGAGCACCCGGATTACTATACCTGCCAGCCCATTCCCGTTATTGGCGGCTACCCTCACCTGTCTGCAGGCTATACCCTGCGCCATGCCAGATACTTTATTATTGAAGATCCGACTCAGCTATCGTTGCCAGAATATATCGACCCAGCCTTGCACACCCCGGAAGCGGTAGTGGCCGCCATAGCAAAGACAGGCGCACGTTGCATAAAGATTTATATTGAGGATGGCTTTGGTGCAGCATCAGACTGGCCGCTACTCAGCAGTACAAGCTTACAGCGAATTCGTCAGGCGGCAGATAAGGCTGATCTTCAGGTCTGGGCCCATGCCAATGCACTCGATATGTACCACATTGCCTTAAATCATCATGTCGATGGTATTGCGCACGGGTTATGGAACTGGCAATGGAAGACTAACCCGGACAATCCGCCCGTAACAGACACTCTCGAGCAACTGATTGCCAGTGATACCGCCTATATGCCCACTATTCAGGTCATGTTGTCTTTGCAGGGCATGTACGATAAAGACACACTCGCCGATCCCCGCCGGGAAAAGGTGTTACCGGCAGCGCTGCTGAAGTGGTATTCAACTTACGAGGGGCAATGGTTTAAGCGGGAAATCAGTAAAGATTTTGGCGATTTGCCCGACGCCAAAGTGCATGAACTCAGCGGCTATGGTGTTGGCCGGGCGAAACAAGCCGCGGCTTACCTTGCTTCCAAGGGACATCCGTTGCTGGTGGCTTCAGACTACCCTTCAAGCCCGTCTTTTGCTGCCGCCCCGGGTTTATCCACATTTTATGAAATGCAACAATTGGCCGATGCAGGGATCAGCGCCGAACAAATCTTTGCTGCCGCGACAATTAATGGTCCGCGGCAATTTGGTCTGGATAAACAGTACGGCACGGTTGAGCCCGGTAAAATCGCTAACCTGCTCATCCTTACCCAGAACCCACAACAATCGGTGGCGAACTGGGAAAGTATCGAAACGGTGATCCTGCGTGGAAAACCGATTCAACGGTCTGCATTGGCGGTTCCCCTGCCATAGGGAACCGTTTTAAATCAGAACAGCGAAAGCAGCCCTTCAGCGCCCACCATAACAATTTCAAACGCAATCAGAATAATAATGATCCACTCTAAAAAAGACGAATGTTTATGCTTCAATTCGTCTGCCAGCATATCGAAGAGTTCATGGATAACGTTGAGTTTATTCGACAATAACTCCACGCGAGGACGAATATCCAGGTATTTAGCTGCGCTGTTATAAGCCACTTCGTAAACCGGGTACTCCCAGAAAAATTCAGGCGTATCCAGCAGGTTGTAATGCAGGAAGATATCACTCTTAGTGCTGAATAAATGCCCACGGATACTGGCAATTTGACGTCGCCCCAGCTTTATCGAACCGGTTTCAGCCAGTACCTTGGGTAAATGACTGTATTCCGCGATGGTCAGCTGAGCTCTGAGTTCATAATCATTAAGCTTAATAGATTGTGCCAGCGCATGGCTGATAGACAGGCGCAATAGAGGATCGTCGCTGGAGAGCGATATATGGTCTTTTTGTAGTTTGACCTCGCTACCGCCCACCGTAAAACGAAAATGTTCCTGATGTTCGCCAGCCAGCAGTTCGCTTTGAATTTTCAGTCGGTGTAGCAGAGAAAGACGTTCGTCCTCATCGATGCCCCAAAACACGATAACGCCGTAATCGAATACCCAGGCCTCTCCCCCGGGGAGTTCAATTAATGAAGCGTCCCGATAACGGGTACCTATATCAATAGCGTATTCTGAAGTAAGTTGACTTTCGGGTAGCGCATAAACCGACACTCGGTCGTTGGTAAAGTGCATGAATCCTGGATCCAGTGAATAAAAACGGGGCGATTATGCGCGTTATCCGCCAATCTACCTATTCTATTCAGAACGGAAAATATTCTTCGCCAGGATAAATAATTTTTATCAAGACAAGGAAGCTGAAACTGAGCCTGCTAGTTCAGTTGGTTGTCGTCCGGGTCGTAAAATCTTAAGTTATTTTTACCGTGCCGCTTTACTTGATATAAAGCAGCATCCGCGTTTTCAATGAGTTCGTGTTGCTCGCTTCCGTGTGCAGGGAACAGCGAAATACCAATGCTCACACCCACATGTAAATGGTTGCCATTGACATGCATAGCGGTTTCGAAAGCGCGAATAATGCGGGTGGCGACATCTGTTATGGCCCCTTTATCCAGGGGTTTATAAAGTACGATGGCAAATTCGTCGCCCCCCAAACGTGCTATTAAATCAATCTCACGGCAGTTTTCCCGAAAAACCTGGGCAATCACATTCAGCAGTTTGTCTCCGGTTTGATGACCATAGGTATCGTTAACCGCTTTAAACATATCCAGATCGAGGATCATTACTCCCAGTAAGGCGCTGTCCCGTTTAGCCATATTGATAAATTTGTCAAAGGTCGCATAAAACTGGTTTCGGTTTGCCAGTCCGGTGAGCTGGTCGGTCATGGCCAGCTGTTTTATTTTTTCCTGGGCAAGTTTGCGTTCGGTGATGTCCTGGACAATGCCATGAGACTGCACAACATTCCCCATGACATCGCGATCGTGAACACATTTCTCGTGGACCCATCGAACCTCACCGTTATCCTGTCGGGTAATGCGATGTTCAACATCAAAAGGCGTATTGTTTGTTTTAGACAGCTCAAACTGTTGCAGCACATAGTCCCTGTCATCCTGATGGATAACCATAATAAAGAGCTCTTTGCTGGTAGATCGCACGGTGTCCGGTAAACCACAAATGTGATAGATTTCATTCGACCAGACCAGCTTTTCATTGGTTTGGTTCCAGTTCCAACTACCAATATGGCCCACTCGCTGTGCCTGGGTGAAAGCTTCTTCCGTGCGCTTCTGAGCGGTAATGTCTGTTCGTATTGCAATATACTGATTAGGTTTTTGCTGTTCATCCAAAACGGGCACTATGGTGGCGTTTACCCAGTAAAAGGTACCATTTTTAGCGCGATTTTTAATATCGCCGTGCCACACCTTGCCACTGGAAATCGTTGCCCACAGCGCTACGAAGAATGCCCGGTCATGATAGCCGGAGCTCACAATTCGATGGTTCTGTCCGAGCAGTTCGTCACGATTAAAGCCGCTGATTTGACAAAATTTATCGTTAACATAAACGATGTCACCGCGTTTATCCGCAATACTCACAATGGCATGTTCATCGAGTGTTTTTTTCTGTAATGCGAGGTCTTTATTCAACTGGGTTAACTGACACCGGATCCGGTCTTCGTCGGCGCGCACTTTTTGCAGGTTCTGTTCATAAGGCTGAATCACTGCAAAATAAATCACCGGTGTTGAAAATAACGTCAGTAACGCAATATCGACCAGCACATTTTGCCAGGGTGATAAGTCCGTCCTGAGTAAGTGCAACCCTATCATTATCACTGTCTCAACCACTAGCACGATTGACAGGATTTTGATGAACAGCCTGGTGGTAACTTTTTGATTAACGATTTGCTTTGACACCCTTAAACGACCTGACCTCTTCAGGTATCACACTGCTGATAAACTTGTCTGAAGCCGGCAACCATCCACTGTTTTTTTTAAACTAAAGTCACCGAACCCTGATTAGGGCATTTTGTGAGTATAGCGCAAAATTAATCCGCACAATTCTCTCTGGTATTTGGCAATTAGTCGTAGTCTGTCGATACCAAAGGCGTACTTAAACGTGCCATAACTGGCTTGTTCAGTAATGAAGACCGTCTGAAATTTAATCGCTACCTAAGCCGGTTAGATTAATGGCCTTAGGCTGTTTATTAAAAGCCTGCTTTGGAATACCTTATTATTGCAGAATATGAAAGACGGTAAAGGCTAACCCGTTATGCATTGAAGTCACCGGCCAGCAAATACTCAGGTAGCCATGCCTGTATACCGCCAGTAATTCTCGTTTCATACCGCTCATCATAGCCAGCATCAGCATGAAACAATCGTTTCACTGATAATAAAGCCCACTAATCACTCGTCGCAGATATTCGCTCTGCTGAGTGCCTGGGACCTAAAAAATGACCATAATTGCAGAAAAAAGAGTTACGCGTAACGTTTTTAGGTGATTTTATCGTCTTATTTTCACAAGATAGCGTGCTTTGAAGTGGCGCTGCCCAGAGTAAGCTAAGTCCTGGTTGCCGATTGGACGAGCAGATCAAGCGGGAAATAACAGCGCTTAATTCACAACGAATAGTCTGCGCGGGGTTAAACAACCCTGAGTGGCAAGGTGGGTATTCATCAGGAATAAATTAGCAGGAAAAATACGCTTATTGTTTTGAAGTGAGGATAGCTTGCAAGCGGCTGCCTGAATGTTACGACGAAAAGCCCCTCTTAAATCAGAGGAGCTTTATGAGCAGATTACTGATTAACATCAACCACTATGCGACCCTGTACCTGGCCAGACAGAAATTGAGGAGCAATGTCCAGAGCTTCGGCTAAAGTAACCTCGCGGGTAATCGTCGCAAGGCTCGACTCAGGTAAATCCTGCATCACCCTGGCCCACGCTTTTTCACGAACAGCCAGTGTTTGAGTAACACTGTTTATGCCCATCAGCTTAACGCCACGTAATATAAATGGCGCAACAGTAGCCGGAAAGTCCATGCCCTGCGCCAAACCACAAGCTGCTACAGCCCCCTCTGATTGAGTTGCCGCACACGCGTTGGCAAGGGTATGGCTGCCAACTGAATCGACGACCCCTGCCCAGCGCTCTTTGGCAAGAGGACGGCCTGGCTCGCTAAGGGAAGTCCTATCTATGACCTCTTTGGCTCCCAGTGCTTTTAACGTATCGGCCTGTTCGAGGCGGCCCGTAGAAGCAACCACGTGGTAACCAAGATTGGCCAGAATCGCAATAGCGGTAGTCCCTACTCCGCCATTTGCGCCGGTAACAAGAATCTCGCCTTTGTCGGGTGTGACGCCCTGTGACTCCAGCGCCATAACACATAACATGGCAGTGTACCCTGCGGTGCCTACTGCCATCGCGTGCCGGCTAGATAAACCATCAGGCATTTTTTGCACGAAGTCTGCATTGATCCGCGCTTTCTGAGCGAGACCGCCCCAGTACTGCTCGCCCAGCCCCCAGCCATTAACTAACACTTTATCACCGGGCTGAAATCTATCAGAACGACTTTCCACTACCGTGCCGGCTAAATCGATGCCTGCCACCATGGGAAATTGTCTGACTACCGGACTTTTACCGGTTATGCCCAACGCATCCTTAAAGTTCAGGGTACTGTATTCTACCGTAATCAGCACGTCTTCATCAGGCAATGCCGATTCATCTAGCTCGGTAATGTCTGCCGTGTAATCCTGGTCGTCTTTGTTGATGTAAATCGCTTTAAACATTGTGCCCTCCTGGGTTAACGTTTGACAGTAAGTTGATGGATAAATCCATCGGCAAATTTTTGCATGGGTGAACTGGATTGCATGACTTTAGCGGTAAGGATAGCGCCCTCCCAGCCAATCCAGAAAAACTCGGCCTGCTGTAAACAGTCAGTCTCTTCAGAGATAAGGCGAAGTACCTTTGCCTGCTCGAGGTTATGGGCCAGCATGGATGTCCAGTTTTTCAGGCATTGTGCCAACGGCACCTTAAATGACTCCGCCAATATCGGCATTTCCTGACCAAAATTGCCAATCAGGCAACCCCGGCTAAACCGGTACTTTTCCATGCCATCAATCGCTTCCTGCACAAATGTGCTGATACCAGCCAGCGGCTGGGTGGGACTAGAAGCCAAACAGCGTCTTAGCTTGGCGCAGAAATACTGGTCATACCGTTCTATCACCTGCAGGCCGAAGTCGTCTTTGTTTTTAAAGTAATGATAAAACGAGCCTTTAGGCACACCGACACGCTTGAGGATCATTTCGATGCCTACCGTGTTGAATCCGCGCTCAGTCAGTATGGCCATACCGGCCAGCAGTAAGGCTTCTTTGGTATCGTCAAAATTTCGGGCTGATTTTGGTGGCCTGCCCCGGCGATTCTGCTGCATAACATCTCGTTTTTAGACCGAACGTCTAGTTATTATAGACTGGTCGTCTATAAATGGAAGTTAAAATAGTGAATAAAAACCTATACCACTGATTATTAAAGCTTTTAATGTTGCAGCAAGAAGTGTTTATACTGCTTGAGGGTTTGCTTTGATTGAGGCGTTAGAATGGGGTTTGTCAGTGATATAATCTGTCTTCCCTCGAGGATTTTATGTGCCGATTTAGCAAACCGTTGCTGTTCATAAAGTGCGGTTAAACTGCCATCGGCCAGGGCAATATCCAGGCCTTTTTTCAGGCGTTTCGCGAAAGACGGCTTTTGTTTGTTAACAAAGAAATACGTAGGCGACGGATAGTAAAATGCCAGTTGCGGTTCAATAGCCAGTTGAGCTGAGTTACGGGCAGATAATTCATATTCTATTTCCATGACCGACCGAGGGAAAAAATCAGCCATTCCAGACTCGATTAATTTAAACATCATATTTAATGGGACTTCTTCAACCCGATAACCATTAAAGCGCATTATTTCGTTGTCGGGCCATCCTATTCCCTGTACCGATAATGCTTGTTTAAGTTGTGCCGGAGATTTACTACCAAATGCGTCCTGATTGTCGGGATGGACTACAAATACGCGATAGCCCAGCAATCCCCTGGCCAGCGGAAAGTAGACCGCCTGGTGTTGTGCTTCACGCTCTTTAGACGTTACCGCCCAGGTAATGTCAGTTGAGCCTTCTTTTACCTGACGCAGCAATCGGTCCTGATTGGCATTAAACGGATCAGCCTCGATTTTGATATCGATGCCACCAGGGTTAGCACTTATTAAGTGCCAGCTCGAGTACGTCAACGAAGTACGTGTGTGCTGTGTTATCTTCAAAAACCTGGGCAGGAACACGAACGGTTTGTTTGAGCCGCTGCTGACAAATAGCCTGGCTGGGCGTAAGCAGCCCTGCAACCAGAAGCACCCTGAAAGCACACCAAAAACAGTTGAAAAGGTTGTTAGTATTGAACACGATAAACCGCTACAGAAACCATCACTACACTAAGCCTAGTTAGCCCGCGGCAAAAAATACAGCTCAGAAAAAAATAACCTGGGGAATTCTGACCGGTGAAGAGCCGGGCTGGATTTAAAATTCCAGCCCGTCACCTTTTACTAAGAGATTAAAAATACTGAGCGTCAATGGCCTGATGGATTTTCACCACGCCAAACTGAATGTCATCGATGACTTTATGCAGGGTCTCCTGGGCGAGTTCGTGAGTATTGAGTTGTTGCAATTCCGCCGACAAAGCGCTGACCTGCTGGGATATACTCTCTGAGTGAGGTAATTCTTTCAGACACTTACCAATTTGCATCAGCCCGTGCTGCAACGAACGAGGAAATTGCTCATTGTTAACTAAGAATTCCAGTACGTCAGCCCGGTTAATTCTGATCCGCATTTCCTGCCGATACATCTGATATGCAGTTAAAGATTTTAATACCCCCATCCACTGAATATTCTCAAAGGCTGATTGTTCAGGGGACAAATCCGGTAATAATGATGCCGAACGTACATCAATAATACGCGATGTCATATCAGTCCGCTCCAAATGCCGACCCAGTCGCAGGAAAGCGTAGCCTTCTCCGCGCAGCATGGTGCCGCCAAGCAGCCCGGTAATGGTTTGATTAGCCACAATAATGCGGTGCAGACAATTAAACCTGTGACGTCGGGTTAACACACTCTGCCCATCGGCCTTAGCCGCGATATACAGATTATTAATTTGTTCCCAGGCTTCGGAAGGAATAATTTCGCGAATAATACGCGCATTTTCCCGTACAGCTGCCAAACAATTAATGATTGACCCGGGGTTGGCCGTATCAGTTACCATAAATTTGATGACGCTCTTCTCATCGGCCTCTTTATAGAGGTCATAGAACACATCACGAAACGATAACATATCGATAATGGGTTCCCAGCCGAGGGTTACATTGCGTGGTAAATCGAGTAAAAGGTGGGTGTTCACCTGAATTAAACGGGCGGTGTTTTCGGCGCGTTCCAGATAACGTTCCATCCAGTAAATATGATTTGCTACCCTAGATAACATCGTTAGTCGGCCTCCATGTCTACAATCCAGGTATCTTTACTACCGCCACCCTGAGAGGAGTTCACTACAGTAGAGCCTTTGCGCATCGCTACCCGAGTTAAGCCGCCGGTGGTCACGCTGATGTCATTACCGCTTAAGATAAACGGTCTCAGATCGAGGTGACGCGGTTCTGCTTTAGTGCCTATTAAGGTGGGCGCGGTGGATAACAACAACATGGGCTGCGCCACATAGTTACGCGGATCACGACGGATAAGGCGAACAAACTTCTCTCGCTCCGCTTTGGTCGCATGAGGTCCAATTAGCATGCCGTAACCGCCTGATTCGTTTGCTGGTTTAACCACCATTTTTTCGATATTGTCGATAACGTAATCGCGCTCTTCCTTATTGACACATTTATACGTGGGCACATTAGGTAATAAAGGCTCTTCGTCGAGGTAAAATTTAATAATTTCCGGCACGAACGCGTAGACAACTTTATCATCAGCCACCCCGGCTCCCGGCGCGTTTGCCAGTCCGACGTTACCGGCTTTCCAGGCGCGCATCAGGCCAGGTACGCCAAGCATAGAGTCCTCCAGGAAGGCTTCTGGATCGAGGAAGGCATCATCAATACGACGGTAAATTACATCTACCCGTGACAACCCATCCACGGTGCGCATATAGACAATGTCGTCATCATCAACCACTAAATCGCTTCCCACAACCAATTCTGCGCCCATTTGCTGAGCAAGGTAGGCGTGTTCGAAATACGCGGAGTTGTAGATGCCGGGAGTGAGTACGACCACCTCTGGTTGTTCTATCTCTCGCGGTGAAAGCTGACTAAGCATGTCATACAGCTGAGAGGGATAGTCATCTACCGGGAGGATATTATATTTCTCGAACATATCCGGGAAAACCCGCTTCATTACGTGGCGGTTTTCAAGCATGTAAGACACGCCGGAGGGGACGCGCAGGTTATCCTCGAGTACATAAACGGTGCCGTTATGATCGCGCACCAAATCTGAGCCACAAATGTGCGCCCATACGCCATGCTTTGGTTTGATTCCCATACACTCGGGCAGAAAGTTCTTTGAGGCTTCCAATAAACTTCTGGGCACGATCCCCGCTTCCAGGATCCGCTGTTCATTATACAAATCGTCAATAAACATATTCAGCGCTTTAACCCGCTGCTTGAGCCCTTTTTCTATTTGCTGCCACTCTTTTTTGTCGATAATGCGGGGAATAATGTCGAAGGGCCAGGCTCTGTCAATTGAGCCCTCTTCTTCGGTATACACAGTAAAGGTAATCCCCATTACATGGATAGCTGTGTTGGCGGCTGTTTTATATTCTTCTAATTCCTGGTCGGTGAGATTTCGCAGGTATTTACAAATTTCTTCTGCAGCAGGACGCGGTTTATTTGCAACGCGAATGAGTTCATCGTAAAACTCGCCTGCCCGATAATTTCCCCATCTTATTGCCATCTACAATCCCTAGAGCTTTTTTTCGGTATACGAAATACCATCTAAACGAGTTTTAGCCGAAATTGCAACGAAAATAATGACAAATTGATGACAAATTGATCTGGAAAATTGCCCTGAATCCATCCATTCTATCAGTATCGTTTTTTGTGTGTTTTCAGAGAGTTTCCAGTGACCTATTGTTTAGCCGTAAAAGTTAATCGCGGATTAGTATTTGCTTCAGATTCCAGAACCAACGCCGGCGTCGATTATGTCGCGACTTACAGCAAAATGCGTCGCTATTGCTGGCCGGGTGAACGGGTATGCGTGCTCATGACCTCTGGCAGTCTGGCCACTTCACAGGCCGTTATGAATGCGATTAACCGCGATCTTAATGATCCGGACGCAGAATTCAGCCTGCGCCACGGTAAACAGCTTTACGAAGTGGCTCAATACATTGGTAAGCTCAGCCAGCAGGAGCAAACGCTGCACGAGCGGGCCATGGAAAAATCTAAAAGCAGTGCCGAATCCAACTTTATTCTGGGCGGGCAAATAGAGGGCCAGGCTGCTGAAATATTTCATGTTTATCCGCAGGGAAATTTCATCAGCGCATCCGAGGACACGCCTTATCTGCAGATTGGTGAAACCAAGTACGGCAAACCTATTCTGGATAGAATTATTGCGAAAAGCACCACCCTGGAAGACGCCGCTCGCTGCGCTATGGTGTCGCTCGATTCAACTATTCGCAGTAATATTTCCGTTGGGCCGCCCATTGAACTGGCAATGTATCAGAATGATTCCTTTGATGAGCCCTTTCATCACACCTACACCCTGAACAGCCCGATGTATAAATCCATGAAAAAACAATGGACAGACGGATTGCACCGCGCCTTTGAGCAACTGCCACGGTTTGATTGGGAAAAGACTAAAGCGGACGAACCAACAGGTGAATAAAGTGCAACTTTTCCTGGGTTTTAGGGTTAATTACAAAGGGGTAAGCATCGTCGAGCCCCATACTGCTATTAAGTGAGTTAAGCAGATTAGTCAGCTTGTCCCAGTCGTCAATCAGGGTGCCAAAACTCTCTTCGTTGTAGCTTGCTGTATGGGGATGGTCTGGGTCTAACGGATTAGACAACAGACGGTTTTCCAGACTCGTTTCATATTCATTAGCGGTTTCCAGGGTGTCAACCATGTGCAGGTAATGCGCCCAGGTTTCGGCCCAGTCTTCCCAGGGATGCATGCTCGCATAGGCGCTAATACAGTTTTGTTGCCAGTCAGCCGCCGGGCCATTGGCATAGTAGGTTTCCAGACATTGCTGATAATCCTGACGCTCATCACCAAACAATGCCCTGAACGGCTCAATATACGAGCTGTTTTTAATTAACACATCCCAGTAATAATGCCCGGACTCATGACGAAAGTGGCCAATCAGTGTCCGGTAACGTTCATTCATTAATTCCCGCATAGCCAGACGTTTGGTTTCTTCGGCTTCTTTAAGGTTAATGGTGATCACACCATTGCTGTGCCCGGTTAATACAGTATTTTGCACGGTTAATTCACGGTTATACAACGCCTGCGCCACTTCATCTTCAAGGAATCGAAAAGACAATCCCCGGGGATTGTGACGTTTACCGATAACCGGCAGTTCCAGCTTATACAGCGTGTAAAGCAAATGCCGTTTGGCCTGCTCCATACGAAACCACAGTTTACGGTTATCGGGTTTCGAGAGGTCAGGAATGGTGTCGGTCAGTTGGCAGGAGGCGCAGAGTTTCTGTTCGCTCTCAACCGGTACCAGCCAGTTACAAATATTCTGTTTTACATAGTTACTGCACTGGCGGTAAGCCTGACCATTATGGCTGGCTATCCAGTTACCCGCGGCATCCACATCGCACGAGGAAATCACCCGGGCATCCGATAAAAAACCTACCGGACGCTGACAGGATAAGCACAGGCTGTTGGCGAAATATAAAGTGTTACCACATTGACACGTATATGTTTTCAAATCTTTTGCTTCTATTTGGGCAAACTGTCATTAGCTCACTAAAACTATAGTAGCAAAAGATATCACAGCAAAGTAATGTCAGTTTCACTACATTACGATTAATTTGTTGGTTTTTGTCGCGATCGGACACTACTGCACCGTTTTGAGCAGTATTTCACCTCCGGCCAGTTTTTTTCCCATTTTTTACGCCAAACGAACGGGCGCTGGCATACCACACAGATTTTGCTGGGCAGATCGGCTTTACGCATCATCTAATGCCGACAGCAGTTGCTCTGCCTGTTCCTGCATGGCATCAACCGTGTCCTGAGACATTCGGTCGAGGCTTTTATAAATCAGTCCCATGCGGTGATTATTACCCAGTTTCTCGCGGTGTTTGATTAAAAAGTCCCAGTATAAATAGTTAAACGGGCAAGCATTTTTGCCGGTCTTTTTTGACACTGCATAACCACAATTCTTACAGTAATCCGACATGCGGTTGATATACTGACCGCTGGCTACATAAGGTTTACTGGCCAGATTTCCGCCGTCGGCAAATAAAATCATGCCACTGACATTAGGCATTTCCACCCACTCGTAGGCATCGGCGTACACCAGCAAATACCATTCGTTAACGGCTTCTACCGACAAACCGGCCAATAAGCTGAAATTGCCAATCACCATTAAGCGCTGAATATGATGGGCATAGGCGTGACGCCTGGTGTCGCCAATACACTGGCGCATGCAATTCATATTGGTGTGCCCTGACCAGTAAAAATCCGGCAGTTTGCGCTGGTGATTAAAGTAATTCTCTTTTTGAAGGGTTGGCATACAGTGCCAGTAAAAGCCCCGTACATACTCACGCCAGCCCAGAATCTGGCGAATAAAGCCTTCTACCGCATTGAGCGGCGCACGACCATCGAAATAAGCTTGCTCTGCCGCTTTCATGACTTCCATGGGTAATAACAGCCCACAGTTAAGGTAAAACGAAATATGTGAATGAAACAGCCACACGTTGCCTTCACGCATAGCATCCTGATAGTCGCCAAAATCGCTAAACCGCTGGTCAATAAACTGCTCGAGTACCTTAAGTGCCTCGTCCCGGGTGACCGCGTAGTTAAAATCTTTGGCCTCCCCCATGTGGTCAGCAAAATTAGCCTCAACCAGGTCGATGACTTCACGGGTTATATCATCCGGAGACACCGTGTAAGGCTTAGGCGGCGCGACATCCGCAGGCAGTGATTTACGGTTATCCTGGTCGTAATTCCATTTATCACCAATGGGCTTGCCGTCCTCCATCAGAAGGCCGGTTAACTTGCGCATTTCGCGATAGAAATATTCCATGCGCCATTGCTTACGCCCCTCTGCCCACTCGCTAAACTGCCCGGGAGTGGCAATAAACCTGTCGTCATCGCGTATTTCTACCGGCAGCTGCAGCTGGTTTTGCCATTGCTGCATACTTTTCAGCAATCGGTATTCACCAGGAAATGTCACCACCACTTTGTCAAAACGATGCTGGCTACAAGCCAGCTTCACTTCATCAAGTAATGCGCCCTGATTGTCCTTATCATCATAACGACGGTAAATAACATCGTAGCCGTCATCTTTAAGGGCCCTGGCAAAATGACGCATTGCTGAGAATAACAACACAATCTTCTTTTTGTGATGCTTCACATAGGTTGCTTCTTCGCGAACCTCGGCGAGCAGGATCTTATCTTTGGATTTTGTGCAATCTTTTAAACTGGACATCTCAAACGACAGTTGGTCACCCAGTACTAAACGCAATACGCCAGCCATTAGTTCTCCTTGGTATCCGCGTAGGCATCAAGCGCTCGCTGCCGCGATTGCTTCAGGTCGGCTATTGGCTGCGGGTAGGTATCACCAAGCGTTATACCGGCTTTTTTCAGAACATCCTCGGGCGCATCCCAGGGTTTGTGGAGGTATTTATCCGGCATGTTTTTTAATTCGGGACAATAGGTCTTTACGTAGGCGCCCTGCTTATCAAATTTCTCGCCCTGCAATACAGGATTGAATATACGAAAATAAGGCGCCGCATCTGCCCCGGAACCTGCCACCCACTGCCAGCTCGCTGCGTTACTGGCACGGTCAGCGTCAACCAGACAATCCCAGAACCAGCGTTCACCTTTACGCCAGTCGACCAGGAGGTTTTTAACCAAAAACGATCCCACAATCATTCTCACCCGGTTATGCATATAGCCGGTCTGCCACAACTCGCGCATGCCGGCATCAACGATAGGGATCCCCGTTTGTCCTTTGGTCCAGGCCGTAAACTTATCGTCCTGATTAAGCCATTTAAACTTATCAAATTGCGAATTAAAGTTTTTATCAGTAATCGTTGGGAAGTGAAATAACAGGTAATAGCTGAACTCGCGCCAGCCAAGCTCACTTAAGAAACAGTCGAGGTCACTACTACCCTGATCGTCAAACGCATTAAGCAGTGCATACCACACCTGGTTGGGCGAGATTTCACCAAAGTGGAGATGCGGAGACAAACGCGATGTCCCTCTTACCGATGGAATATTCCGCTGGTCCTGATAACCGTTGGCCGCGTGTTGTATAAATTCACTGAGTTTATCTGCCGCTCCCTCTTCACCGGGTTTCCAATGGCTGGCGAATTCACTGTCCCAGTTAATCTCTGGCAATAATCCCGCATCCTCAATGCTGTGGCCTTCATGCGCCACATCTGCATAAGTGATTCGCTCTGGTGCGGACGAGGGGTAACGGGGGGCGGAGGCTTGCAGACAGCCTTTGCGATAATAAGGCGTAAACACCCGGTAAACGCCACCATCCTGTTTACGAATGCTCATGGGTTCCCATAAAAGCGAGCCATTGAAGCTGCTAACCAGACAGTCCTGATCGCGCAGGTGTTGCTTAATATCTTTATCCCGGTCAATCACCGCTGGTTCGTAGCAACGATTCCAGAATACCGCCTGGGCGTTAAACGTCTTAATGAGTTCACTCAGGATGTTTTTCGGTTCACCGGTATAACACTGCAGATGACCATTTAATCGTTTATTTAACGACACCAACGAATGGTGGAGCCACCAGTTAGATGCGCCACCGGGTTGGTCGGCCTCTTCGATTTCAGGGTCAAAAATATACACCGGAATAACACTGCCATACTCTACCGCAGCAAACAAAGCGGGGTTATCGATGACGCGTAAATCCTGCCGGAACCATACAATACATACAGGCTGACTCACTCTACTGTTCCTTTTTTAATCGTTGTTAGTAATGTGCCCTGCTTTGTACGTCGGTAGCCTGAAAACGATCGCATTCTGCCGCCAGATTAACGTTTATTTTTAGCTGCTAAAAAGGCTCTGACTATTTTTTTTCAATTTTCTCTTCTATGCTTAAATCCATAACGATAAGGACATCGTAAAGACTGCTATGAATAAGACTTCCGCAACGACCGGGCTTTACTGGTTCAGACACGACTTACGCCTCGACGATCAGCCTGTGCTGTCCCGGTTGGCCTCTCGCTGTAATAAATTACTGCTGGTATTTTGCATTGATAAGCAATGGTTCGAGCCCAATCAGTTTGGTTATTGTGCAATGGGGCATCACCGACAGCAGTTTTTATTTGAATCCCTTGAAGCACTAAACCGACAGCTGGATAGTTATCATCAAACGCTATTAGTCGTGAGCGGCGATCCGGTTGAGGAGATCAGTCAGCTGGTGAAGGCATACCAGGTGGATATACTCGGTGTGAGCGAGTACCCGGGCTTCGATGAATGCCAGCAACTGCGTGAGCTTCAACAACGTGTTGCGGCGCTGACAGTGATAAGCGGTAGCAACAACAGTTTATTCTCCTCGCAAAGTTTGCCTTTTGAGGTGGATGCGATGCCAGACAAGTTCAGTCCGTTTCGCAAAAAAGTTGAAAAAGCGATATCACCTCAACCGCCGACTGAGCAAGTGGGCTTGTTGCCTCCCCCGCCCATTGCATTGCAAACTGACTGGCCGTCGGTGCCCTTACACCGGGGAAACTCTTCGTCTTATCATGGCGGTGAGCTGGCGGCTCAAAAGCAATTAAAGTATTACTTCTTCGATAAGCATCTGATTAGCCGGTACAAAGAAACACGAAATGGCCTCGATGGCTGGGATTACTCGAGTAAATTCTCAGCCTGGCTGGCCAATGGCAGCATTTCCCCCCGGCGTATTTACGCCGAGTTAAAGCGATTTGAAGCGCAAGAGGTGGCAAACGAGTCGACCTACTGGCTTTATTTTGAATTGCTGTGGCGAGAGTTTTTCTGGTGGTTACAGCGAAAGCATGGCGTTAACTGGTTCACTTGTGGAGGCATTCAACAGCAGTCCAGGACCATGGAAGGTGCGTCTGCGTTGCTAAGCGACTGGCAACAAGGCACCACCGATAACGCTCACATTAACGCCTCTATGCGTCAACTGAATGCCACCGGCTATATGTCTAACCGCGCCAGACAGTGGGCAGCCAGTTATCTGGTTAATGAACTCGGTGAGCACTGGCGCTATGGTGCCGCTTATTTTGAACAGCAGCTCATTGACTACGATGTGGGGTCAAACTGGGGCAACTGGCAATATCTCGCCGGCGTGGGCAGCGATCCGCGGGGCCTGCGACACTTCAATATTGAGAAGCAGGCCCAAATGTACGACCCCGAGGGGCAATTTACCCAGCTTTGGTCGTGAATGAGTTGCGCGGAGCCTAACGGTTATGATCTTTTAGCCACTCGTTCAATAGCTTTACCTGACCGCACCGGTAAGCGGCGTACATTAAACGAATTGAATTTGACAGCACCTCGTTGTCATTCCAGCCGGTTTTCTGCTGTATTTCTTCATAACAACTTAAGGCCTCGGGTGTAACATACCCCCTCACCTGACGTTTACCGGCTTCGCGCTGTCTCTCTCGGAAGCGCTTTTGTTTATCCGCATTGGCGCGTGGATTCTTCTTGGACTCAGTCATGATACCCTGTATGTAATCAGAAAATGTGTAGCTCAACATGGCGGCTTGCCTCCCCGAATTAAAGTGGGTGACAAAGGTTGAGCGCTACTTCGCGCATTTTAGCCTAAAATTAAAGTATATCCTTGCCAGAGGGCAAAAAATTTACTGTTCAGAGTTGTTTAGCTTACAAGTGTTCGCTAAATTACGCACGTTAAGAATAATCGATGGGAATACAATGACAACGAAACAATCCAGTTTTAACAAAGAAGACCTGTTAGCTTGTAGCCGTGGCGATATGTTTGGCCCGGGTAACAGCCAGCTTCCGGCCCCTAACATGCTTATGATGGACCGAATCAGTCTGATATCTGAAGAAGGCGGCGAGTTCGATAAAGGCCAGATTATTGCTGAATTAGATATCACTCCCGATTTATGGTTTTTTGACTGTCACTTCCCGGGCGACCCGGTAATGCCAGGCTGTTTAGGTTTGGATGCCATGTGGCAATTAGTTGGTTTCTTTCTGGGCTGGAGTGGCGGTCCGGGTAAAGGTCGTGCTCTGGGAGTGGGTGAAGTGAAATTTACCGGCCAAATCCTGCCTACCGCGAAAAAAGTAACTTATAAAATTCAAATGAAGCGTGTTGTTAAGCGTCGTTTATTTATGGGCCTCGCCGACGGCATAGTGGAAGTAGATGGTCGTGAAATTTACGCCGCCAAAGATCTTAAAGTGGGTCTGTTTCAGGATACCAGCGCTTTTTAATTAAGCTTGCCAGTCCGCATAATGCACAGCACTTTACCGCTTTCAGGTGCATTATTAAAAAAGCCCCTTAAACGGGGCTTTGACTCAAGAGATGTTAACGAACCACCACACCTAGCTGGCGGTCTTCCATGGCCTCTCTGTACCCGCCTAACCATTCCGAGCGAGTATCGCACGTTTGAAAGGGACATATTTCCTTAGAGCGACCGCTGATTCCTGCCTGATAGCCTTTAGCGTGAGCGCGAGTCAGTTTATCTCTTTTTTGTCTTTTCATTGAATAGCCTCTTTTGTTAGGTTAACAGTGAACAGAATAGGCCAGCAACTCAATACATAATTAGTGGTAGTGTGGCTTTTTCTGAGCACTATTTATTAGATAGTGCAAGGCATGATTTGGTTCAAGAGTGATTAGTGTTTTTAGTTCTTGACAAACTATAACGATCTGAAATTTCGATTCATTTTATATTACAATTTTTTTTCATAATTGTTTCAGCATTTAAAAGTAATTGGTCTAAAAAGCGCCGCAAGTTGGTACAGGTCAAATTATGACCACTTCAAAGATATGATTTTTGCTTATATAGCCACTAGTTAGCGCTTAATTTTGCGAATATTCAGGGTGTTAATTAGCGATACCAGTACAAAACTCAGCAACATAAGCAAATACCACGAACTCAACTTGGCTAACGGCACCATTTGCCATTGTTCATGCTGGTTAGGGTATATCCAGATATTAGCAAAAGTTGCGATATTTTCTGCAAACCAGATAAACATCGCCACCAAAAACCAACCCAATAGCAATGGCATATAACGGTGCGTTTTAATGACGCGAAAATAGATACGGGTACGATAAAAAAGTGCCACGGTAGCAGCCAGCAATAGCCAGCGAAAATCCGCGATAAAGTGATGCGAAAAGAAATTAATGTAGATCAGGCAAACTAAAACCACGGTGAGTTTTATGGGCGGATAATGGCTGTATTCAAACTCAAATATTCGCCATACGCGGGCAATATAGCTCCCCACTGCACTGTACATAAAGCCGGTAAACAAGGGCACATTGCCAATACCAAATACATAAGCTTCAGGATACGTCCAGGATCCAATAGCATCTGAGGTTTTGAATAATTCCATCACCGTGGCCACCAGATGAAAAACGATGATGACCAATGACTCCCTAAGCGTTTCCAGTTTAAAAGCCAACAGGACAACCTGAAATACAATTGCGGCAATAAAGATAAAGTCGTAGCGATGCAAACCATCAAGCGGATACCAGAGGTTCGTGCCTATCATTAGCGCCAGTAAAAAGCCGCCGAATACACAGGCATTGGCCTGCTTAAGCCCGAATATCCAAAGTTCCCTGATAAATTGCTTCATGCGTTGCTGGTTTTATTTATTTGAATGAGGAATAAAAAACACCCGGCTAATGGCCGGGCGCTTTATATCATAAACGGATCTACCGTTGCTTATTTTTTAACGCGGCGGCGGAACACGGCCAGCAAAGAGAGTAATGCAATCCCATACCAGGATGCAGAAGCTCCCTGACGCTCATAAGGCTGTTCCTCTACGCTGTCACACTGCTCAATACTGCCGGTGCTATTAGGCGTGAGTTTGACGGCCACGATGCGATCTGTCTCTACAGTGTCGCCAGCATCATTTAGCACTTCATCACCGGTAATGTAGCGCTGTGTTGAAACGTAGCGGGCATTCGCAATAATTTCGTTATTATCGTTGATGTCCATAGCAGACACCAGCGTATACTGTTCACGCTGTTCACAGGTAAGCAGGGTATTCAGGTCAACAAACTCCCCTACATTCATGTCGTACATAAACGCGCGAAGCTGGCGGTTAGTCTGGACATCAGACTCGTATTCCCCTTCCCCAACAACAATACCGTTGTTGTTAATCGCTCGAGGGGTGACCGCGGCAGTCTGAAAAAAGCCCTGCGGATATTCCGCTTCGCCACTGTCAATGTTGTAGATAAACAGCTGGTTTCGGGCGACACCGTTATTCTCGCGTAATACAGTACCCACAACCCAGTTATCATCGTTAATGTCTACCGCTGAACTACTGAGATTTTCTTCGCGGGGTAATAATTCGGTAGTCTCACCGTTAGCGAAAGTGGCAGCAACTATATTGGCGTAATAAGCTGCTTGGCCACCGGGTAAAGTATAGATAATACGCTCACCGGTGTGTGAAGTGCCCACGGCTACGCCATTATTGTTTATACCTCTGGCCGTGCTGGTATAGCCGGTTGAATCTTCATCTTCTTCCGGGGTAAATACCATACCGTACTGGGTAGACGATAATACATTGCCCTGGGCATCTAATTGCCAGGTCACAGCCCGGCGATAGCTGCCTGTGGTGATGCTTCTGGCCAGGTTATAGATACACAGCTCAACCGGTGTTTCACCGCGGGTTTCATCATCAAGACATTCGTCGATATCGGTCTGATAATCTTCGGTAAGCGAAACACTGCCCCAGCCAGCTACCTGCAGGGATTCGTTAATAGCAAACGCTTCACTAAAACCATTAATACCGGTATCGCCTGGCATCGTTGGTGGTAATGCCGTGGTTACACCATTGGCTTCAACAAAAGCCTGAGTCAGCGTGTCGTTTACGATATAAGTAAACTCATCACCGTCTTCATTGGTGTAATCCACTTTGAAAAACGGCGTGCTGCCGGCGCCCACAAAGAAGTCGCCGCCTACTGAGTCATTTACCTGGCTGTAGGCACTGCGGGTGTAATCTTCGAAGGTTTCATCGATGACGTCAAAACCCGGGATTAAATCGGCAGTAACCGTATCGCCCTGATAACTGCGATAAGTCGCTAATGACTGAATGAGAATATTGATACCATTGCTGCTACTGCGACCGTTCACGACATAGGCATACAGCGCCTGATAGTCAGCATTACTGAAAACGCCTTGTTCCACGGCTTCCGGATCTTCAAAGCCATTGGTAAAGGCTTCGTTTTCGAAGTCCAGAATCGACAGGTCTATAGGCGGGTTATATTCCGACTCACTCACGACCACCATGGTGCCTGTGTTATCAATGGACTGGGCAAAGTTAAAAAATGATTTGTCCTGCACCGGTGCCAGGGTTAAATCATAGGTTGCTGCAGTCGCTAATGGCGATACCGCAACGGCAGTCACTGCGGAGGTTGCAAGGATTACTGCAGATGCAAGCTGTTTTAGTTTCATTCAAAATCCTGTTTACTGCTGTCAATCTTCCAGCATACTTTCAAGTTCGTCCCAGCGCGCATAAGCCTGGGATAATTGTTCTTCACTTTCAGCAAGCGTGCTAAGCACGGCTGAAGTTTGTTCGCTTTCCTGTTTAAAAAACTCAGGGTCGTTTACAAGAGCTTGTTGTTCTTCTACCTGTTGTTCCAGTTTCTCAATTAGCGCTGGTAAATTATCGAGTTCGCGCTGATCTTTATATGATAACTTTTTCGCCTTGCGCGGAGAAGCCTTTGCAGTCGGACTGACTTTTTCTGATTTAGTTTCATTTTTTGCTGTTTTTGCAGAAGAAGAAATATAAATCGATTTCCCCTGCCCGGCATACCAGCTTTCAATATCAGAATAACCGCCAACAAACTCCTCAACTTTACCGTTTTCGGTAAACAATAAACTGGAATTTACAACATTATCAACGAATTCGCGATCGTGACTGACTAAAATCACCGTACCTGTGTAATTAATCAACAATGTCTCGAGCATTTCGAGAGTTTCTACGTCCAAATCGTTGGTCGGTTCGTCGAGAATAAGCACATTGCTGGGCTTAAGCATCAGGCGTGCAATCATCAGACGATTCTTCTCTCCGCCGGATAACGACTTCACCGGCGCATTAACCCGTTCGGGAGTAAACAAATAGTCCTGCAGATAACTCATTACGTGGCGCGGATGACCATTGACCATCAGATCACGTTTGCCGTCGGCCACCACATCAATTACCGTTTTTTCCAGATCCAGGCCAAGGCGATGCTGGTCAAAATAAGCCACTTCCAGATTAGCCCCCTGGCGACTACTGCCAGACACTGGTGATAATTCACCTAACAACAATTTAATTAAGGTACTTTTACCACACCCATTGGGGCCTATCAGGGCGATTTTGTCACCTCGCAGTACAGTTAAATCGAGGCCTTTAACGATGGTTTTACCGGCAATTTCGTAGCTTAGCGCGTTCGTTTCAAAAACCAATTTCCCTGAACGAGCAGCCGTATGCTGAGCCATAGCGGCATTACCGGTGAGTTCACGGCGGGCTGAGCGTTCCTCTCGAAGCTTCTTAAGCGCCCTTACGCGCCCCTCGTTACGGGTACGCCGGGCTTTTATCCCCTGGCGGATCCATACTTCTTCCTGGGCAAGCTTTTTATCAAACTCAGCCTGCTGACTGGCTTCTACTTCCAGATCGTGCTCTTTTTTATCCAGGTACGTCTGATAATTCCCCGGGTAGCTGGTAAGCTGGCCACGGTCTAAATCAACAATACGGGTCGCCATGGCCCGGATAAACGCCCGGTCGTGGCTGACAAAAACGATTGCCCCCTGATACTGCTGCAGACTTTGCTCCAGCCAGCGGATCATTTGCACGTCGAGGTGGTTGGTTGGCTCGTCGAGTAGCAGAATATCCGGTGATCGCACCAACGAGCGCGCCAGCGCTGCCTTACGTCGCCAACCACCCGACAGCGATGCCAGCGAGGCATTACCATCCAGTTGTAGCATAGTCAGCGTCTGCTCTATTTTTTGTTCAAACTGCCAGGCATTCTGAATTTCAAGCTGCTCCTGAAGCGACTGCAACTTGTTGAGGTTTTTTTCGCTGGGATCGTCGGTGACCAGCTGAATTTGCTTAAAATAGCCTTTCAGAATATCGCCTACTTCAGCGAGCCCTTCGGCCACGTAATCAAACAAGGCGATCTCTGTGGTTTGCGGCGGGTCCTGCTCAAGACGGGCAATAATAGTATCCCGTTCCACAACACGCTGGCCGTCATCGGGGATCACATCGCCGCTGATCACTTTCATCAGGGTCGATTTACCACTGCCGTTTCGGCCAACAATACACACCCGCTCGCCCGGTTGAACGACCAGTTCAACACCGTCGAGCAAAGGCGGCGTGCCAAATAGAACAGATATATTTTTAAGTTGTAACACACTCACTTCAGAAACAGCTCCAGTTCATCGAGCGTAAACGGCCAGCCCAGTTCGGCACCGTTATCCTCACGCTTTAATACCGGTATACGCACGGCGTACAAATGATAATGCTCGGTATTATCACGGATATTATGTTTGGTAATTTGCAGTTGTTCGTACACGGATGATTGCCTTAGCAGCGCATCCGCATCATCACATAAACAACAGTGTGGGCCAGTAAAAAACGCTATCTTCATGACAACGTTAGTACATAACACTGGTGAATATTACTGTGTCGGGCAAAATCCTGCGGAATGGTTTGCGCCGAGATATTCTCAACCGCTAAACCCAGCTCTGCCATGGCGTTGTTGTCCAGCTTAAACCCGCGCTTATTGTTTGAAAACACGATAGTCCCGCCCGGATTTAAACAACGACGTACCTGGGTTAACAGCATGACATGGTCGCGCTGCACATCCCAGGTGGTATCCATTCGTTTGGAATTAGAAAAAGACGGTGGATCAACAAAAATGACATCGTACTTGCCGTTGTGCCCGACTAACCACTGTAAACAATCAGATTGCACAAAGTGGTATGCCCCGTTGAGTTGATTCAGCTTAAAATTATCTTTGGCCCAGTTGATATAGGTATTCGACATATCAACCGTCGTTACCGAGCGTGCACCGCCAAGCGCTGCTGCGACCGACACACTGCCGGTATAGGAAAACAGGTTCAGTACGTCTTTGCCTTTGGCCATCTGGCGCACTTTCTGGCGGGTGATACGGTGGTCCAGAAATAACCCGGTATCGAGGTAATCGGTAAGGTTAACGTACAGTTTGGCGCCGTTTTCCCACACCACTTTACGGTTACCGGTGGTATTCACCTTTTCGTATTGTTGTTTGCCTTTCTTCTGCTCACGTACTTTGAGCATGATCTGTTTAGCCGGAACGCCTGTGACCGCCGGTAAATACAGCAGTACTTCCTGCAGGCGACGACGGGCTTTTTCCGCATCGATGGTTTTTGGTGGCGCATATTCCTGCACAACCAGACAATCATCGTACACATCAATGGCTACGTTGTATTCAGGCAGATCGGCATCATAAATACGGTAGCAGTTGGTATCCTGCTGTTTAAGCCAGGGTTTGAGTTTTTTCAGGTTTTTCTTCAGCCGATTAGCAAAATCGTTGTCCTGACTTTCTCCGAACTGTTGGCAGTTATTGGCATCCAGTACGTAATTAACCAGTTTACACTCGAGTTTGCCATTCATCAGGCTGTATTCTTTATGGCCGCGTAGTTTAAGTAAACGTAACAGTTCACGGTTACTGCTTAACAACGAGACCTGCCAACCCTGCCAGTGTTGTTTTAGTTGCTCACCCCATTGTGCAAATAAAGGGATTAACTCGGTCAGCTCACCCAATCGCTCACCATAAGGCGGATTAGAGACCAGGTATCCTGGCACCGTGATCGCCGCTGGCGGCGCAAACTTGGTGGCATCTGCTACGTTAAACTCAATGAGCTCAAACACTCCTGCCTCATTGGCATTTTGTTTGGCAATAGCTACCAGCTTACGGTCTATATCACTGGCAAACAGCTTAACCGGAGGCGCAACTTCTTGCGACTTTGCCTCTTCCAGTAACGCCTGCCAGTCGCTTTCACGGTGGCCCAGCCATTTGCTGAAGCCCCAGCGGGACCGACCCAGGCCAGGCGCTTTATTAAGTGCCATAAGCGCAGCTTCAATCACCAGTGTGCCGGATCCACACATAGGATCCAGTAATGGTTTTGACATGTCGTTTGCCCAGCCACTGCGCATTAGCATGGCGGCGGCCACGTGTTCTTTTAATGGCGCCAGACCGGCATCCTGACGATAGGCCCGCTGATGCAGACTGCCACCGGAGAGCTCTATGCCAATCAGTACTTTGTCTCGATGCAGACGCCCACTGATCACTACATCAGGAAAATCACGATCGACATTCGGGCGTGATTGCGCTTCTTCATAGAAATGGTCAACAATGGCGTCTTTAATTTTAAGCGCGCCAAACTGAGTGTTATTAATGGCATTGCTGTTGCCATTGAATTGCACCGAAAACGTGTTATTCACGCCAAAGTGCATTGACCAGTCGACGTCTCGGGCACTTTCATACAGTTGCTCGGCCGTAGCCGCGTCACCTTCGTTTAAAATCCAGATCACCCGGTTAGCCAGACGCGACCACAGGCAAACCTTGTAGGCCGCCTGCAAATTGGCTTTCACACGCACCCCACCACGAGCAATTGTTAGCTCTGCCTCCGGGCAGAGTTCACTGAGCTCTTGTTTAAGCAGCTCATCGAGACCGCGACTGGTGGTGACTAAAAAACCGGCTTGAGATTGTGAATCAGACATTAAAGGCCTTCAACCAGCTGTTTCACTAACGCCGGTCCCTGATAAATAAATGAAGAGTACACCTGAATAAGCTCAGCACCCGCCGCCATTCGTGCTTTGGCACTGGCCACGTCGTGTATACCGCCAACACCGATAATCGGCATTTTACCGTTCAATGCGGCGTGTAATTGTTCGGTGACCAACTGGCTTTGGTTAACCAGCACTTCACCGCTTAAACCGCCGGCTTCCCCGGCATGCGCCAATCCTGCCACGGCCTGACGATCCAGGGTGGTATTGGTGGCTATCACGCCATCCATTTCGGATTTAATCAGTGATTCGGCAATGCCATTCACTTCTTCCAGCGTTAAGTCCGGCGCAATTTTAATAAACAGTGGCACATACTTACCATGTACCTGAGCCAGCTTGGTCTGAGCTTCTTTTAAGCCACCCAGTAATGCTTCCAGGGCGGCACCATATTGCAGGTTGCGCAGTCCCGGTGTATTCGGTGATGAGATATTGATGGTCACATAACTGGCATGCTCATACACTTTATTCAGACAAATTAAATAGTCATCCAGCGCATTCGCTTCTTCGGTATCTTTGTTTTTACCGATATTAATGCCTAACGCACCGTCATAACGACTGGCTTTAACCTGCTCAACCAGATAATCAACGCCTTTGTTGTTAAAGCCCATACGATTGATAATGGCGTTTTTTTCCGGTAACCGGAACAGGCGAGGCTTGGGGTTACCCGGCTGCGGGCGCGGCGTGACCGTTCCCACTTCAATAAAGCCAAAGCCCATGGCGGCAAACGCATCAATGCACTCCCCGTTTTTGTCCAGTCCGGCCGCTAACCCGACAGGATTTCTGAAGGTCACGCCAGCAACGGTTACCGGCTTATCCGGTGTGTTAACACGGTACAGGCCAGACAGCAGCGTGCGCTGGGTGCGGTGTAACCATTTAATACTGAAATCGTGGCTCTTTTCGGGTTCGCAGTTAAGCAATACTTTTTGGATCAGATCGTACATGAAGTGTTTTAACGCCATAAATTAAAGCCCCGGCTGGTAACTTATACCGGTCGGGGCTGTGAAGATTATGTTTGCAACCTCACGCTGACTTACGCCAGCGCAAAGCAGGTATCAACCCATGGTTGCGTAGTTTACTGGTTCGACTTCATGCTTAAAAGCATCAATTCACGCAGAGCAACAGAAAACTTCGCAAAATCGTGGCTAGAGCTGGTTTTAAACTCACTCATCATATGATACCAACGTTTTAGCAAGGCTTCATTATTTTGCATCCAGTTCTCTAAAATAGCATCCGCATCCTTGGATTTACCGTTGCCAGCCAGCAAGGTGGCCACAATAGAGCGCTGCTGCCAGTCAAGTTCCTCACGGTAAGACGCTCTGGCCAGTGCTTGCCAGTGATTACCTACCGGTTGATTATTGATCTGTTCCAGGAACCAGTGCAGTTCAAGGGTTGAGCCTAACTGGTAATACAACCGCGCCACTACATCGATGCTATGGGTATCTTGTTCGACGACCTGAGTTAAATCAAGCGCGCTGAATAAGTTACTGAAAGCCGCCACGCGGATTGCGATATCCTCGGGAGCGCCTTTGTCTATCCAGTTCTGCTTAGCTTTTTCTAACTGCGCAATTTCCTGTTTCACCAGGTAGTTGGTGAGATTTTCACACAGATCATTCACCGCTGGCTGATATTTCTCAATGCACTGCTGAATATCATTGCAGTTGTCGCCGTGGCGAATATACCAGCGGGTACCGCGCCGCATTAAGCGACGGGCCGATTCCAGCATCGCCAGTTGTACTTTGGCATCGACTTTATTGTCGAGGCTTTCAATGTCCTGCCACAGTTGACCAATGCTGAAAACACCTTTAACAATGCTGTAAGCATTGGTGATTTCCACCATATCCGCGCCGGTTTCTTCCTGCATGCGATAAACAAAATTTGCCCCCATGTCGTTAACCATATTATTGGTTAACTTGGTGGCAATAATTTCTGCCCGTAACGGGTGCTGCTGCATTTGTTCAGCAAAGCGCTCACGCAGGACTGGCGGGAAGGCGCCAATCAACAGTTTTCCGTGATACGGGTTGTCCGTAAGGGCCGGGATATTCAACTGGTCTTTTAACACCATCTTGCCGTAAGCTGTAATTACGCTCAGCTCAGGCCGTGTTAACCCGCGGTTTTGTACCGCTCGGTCTGAGATTTCATCGTCATTGGGGATAAACTCGAGCTCGCGGTTGAGCGCACCGTCTCTTTCCAGACCGTGTATGAAACGCAACTGTTCTTTCAGCGATGACACCCCGGTCATCTCCGTAACGGAGATGGTCTGAGTCTGACGGTAGCAATCCTGCAGTACAATTTTCGCTACATCGTCGGTCATGTCATACAGCAGGTTGTTACGCTGCTTCACAGTCAGATCGCCATTACTGACCAGCGCGTTAAGCAGAATTTTAATATTGACCTCGTTATCCGAGCAGTCAACGCCGCCGACGTTATCAATAAAGTCAGTATTCACCCGCCCGCCATTGGCAGCGAATTCCATACGGCCCAGTTGTGTGGCGCCAAGGTTACCGCCCTCACCTATGATTTTGGCTTTAATATCACAACCATTCACCCGTAGTGCATCATTAGCGCGGTCACCCACGTCAGTGTGGCTTTCTTTCTTACTCTTCACATAAGTCCCGATACCACCGTTCCAAATCAGGTCGACCGGCATTTTCAGGCAGTTATGGATAAGCTCCGTAGGCGTCATGGAGCTTTGGCGGGTACCCAGCCAGGTTTTCATCTCAGGCGTTAATGTTATGGATTTCGCCGCCCGGCTAAACACACCACCGCCTTTGGAAATCAGAGACTTATCGTAATCGTCCCAAGTCAGGCTGGGGTTTTCAAATAACCGCTGACGCTCTTTATAGCTTTTCGCCGCCTCCGGGTCCGGATCGAAGAATATGTGCATATGGTTAAAGGCAACAATTAACCGTGTGTGCTGTGATAACAGCATACCGTTACCAAACACGTCGCCGGCCATATCACCCACCCCCACACAGGTGAAGTCGGTGGTCTGACAGTCGACGCCTATTTCGCGGAAGTGTCGCTTAACCGACTCCCAGGCACCGCGGGCGGTAATGCCCATTTTCTTGTGGTCGTAGCCGATGCTGCCACCTGAGGCAAAGGCATCACCGAGCCAGAAGTTATATTCTTCAGATATACCGTTGGCGATATCTGAGAAGGTCGCAGTACCTTTATCGGCGGCAACCACCAGATACGGATCGTCTTCGTCCAGGCGCACTACGTTTTTCGGCGGCACCACGGCACCATCAACAATGTTATCGGTAATATCCAGTAAGCTGCGGATAAACGTCCGGTAGCAGGCCTTCCCTTCCTCGAAAATTTCCTGACGGGTAGCGCCGGCTGGCAATTGTTTACAAACAAAACCGCCTTTTGCGCCTACCGGCACAATCACGGTGTTTTTTACCTGTTGTGCTTTTACCAGGCCCAGTATTTCGGTACGGAAGTCTTCCTGTCGATCTGACCAGCGTAAGCCGCCTCGGGCAACCCGCCCGCCACGTAAATGGACCCCTTCAATTTTGGGACTGTAGACGAAGATTTCATACTTCGGCAGCGGCAGTGGCATTTCCGGGATCAGTTCTGGTAATAACTTAAACGACACGTAAGGTTTGTCGCTACCGTCTTCGGCAGGCTGATAGAAATTGGTCCGCAACGTGGCATTAATCATATCCAGGTAACGACGAATGATACGATCGTCATCAAGGTTGCTAACCTGATCCAGCGCCTCAGTAATTTTATTCTGCAGGGTTTCCTGACGTTTCTTGTTGGGTTTGCGGCCCGGATTAAAGATAAGCTCAAAGTAACTGATCAGCATTTCAGCTATGTGTGGATAATTCGACAACGTGTTGGCGATATAATCACGGCTGAAACTGCTGCCAGTCTGGCGCATATATTTAGCAAACGCCCGCAGGATAGTGACGTTACGGCCTGTCAGTTCGGCACTTAAGACCAGACGGTTGAAACCGTCGTCTTCCAGATCGTTATACCAGACTTTGGCGAAGGCATCCTGGAACAGTTGCTGGGCTTTGACCATGTCCAAATCGTTACCGCTCTTATGCAGCATGGTAAAGTCCATGACCCACTTAAGCTTGCCATCGGCACACTGAATTTTATACGGGCTTTCATCGATAACCCGCAGGCCAAAGTTTTCCAGAATAGGCAATACATCCGACAGATGGATAGGCTCAAATAAGTGAAATAATTTAAGCTTGACCACCTGACTGTCAGATTGCTCTTCCTGGGGCCGGTAAAACAACATGCCGAGGTTTTCTTCCGGTGTCAGTTGCTCCAGCTTTTCAATGTCCACCAGTGCCGCACTGGGCAGGTTATGCTCTGTATACGAAGGTGAAAAGGCATTGAGGTAATTACGCTCAAGCATTTTCGCTTTGGCTTCACCATAGGCGGATGATAACGCAGACGACAAGCGGTCATTCCAGGTTTTGGTTAACTCAATAATATTCTGCTCAATATCCTTCACATCTAATTCCGCATTGTTGTCTTCAACCCTGGCTATATAGTGAGTGCGGGCATACACCGACTCTGAGAAAAACGTGGTAAATTCCACTTCCCCACTGGCATTTAATGAACGCTTGAGTAATGCCTGGGTTTCTTTTCGTAACTGGGTGTTATAGCGTTCTCTGGGCACATAGACCATACAGGAGAAAAAGCGACCAAAGGTATCCTTGCGAACGAATAAACGGGTAATGCCCCGTTCCTGCATCTGGAAAATGCCGCGAATAATTTCGGCCATTTCTTCTTCTGGCGTTTGCAGTAATTCATCCCTTGGGTAGGTTTCAACGATATTGTTGAACGCCTTGTAGGCATGGGTATCCGGATCAAACTCTGATAACTCACAGATACGGCGGATCTTGTCCGACAGCAACGGAATATCCTTGGTACTGCTGTTATAGAAACTGGCCGAGTATAAGCCCAGAAAACGGTGTTCACCGGTTACCTGCCCATTGCTGTTAAACTCTTTGATACCCACATAATCCATATAAGCCGGGCGATGAACCCGCGAACGACTATTGGTTTTGGTTAGCAATAACAGGTGCTGACTCAGCGCTTCTTCCCGGGCCGTGGCTGGTAGATTCGATAACAACCGGGGTTTATCACTGATAGAGTTCTTCATCAGTCCCAGGCTGCTGTTGTTGTCCGGGGTCCACTGATGATCGCCTTCAATGGCGCTGACTGAATAATAGCGATAACCCATTAACGTAAAGTTATGATCGCCCAGCCAGTCAAGGAATCGCAGAATGGTGTCTTTATGCGTTTTATCGACCGGCAGCTTTTTCGCTTTGCTTACCTGACTGGTAATGTCTTTGAGCTTATCCAGCATAGGTTGCCAGTCTGCCACGGCCAGCGAAACTTCATCGATGGTGGAATGCAGTTCATCGGCCAGTTGCTCCAAATCCGCCTTACTGGTCTGACGGTCAACTTCAATAAACACCACGGTTTGCCGCAGGTTGCTGGTTTGATTAGCATCCAGAAAACTGACAAGTTTATGCTTGTCGTCGCGCTCAATGTTCATCGGGCTGTGGATCAGCATATGCGCGGTAATCCCCAGACGGTTTAATGCCATCCGTAGAGAGTCTACTAAAAACGGAACATCGCGGATAATCAACTCAACAATGGTGTGGCTTGATTTCCAGCCGTGCTTCTCTATTTCCGGATTAAACACGCGCACGTGCGGTGTACTGGCATCGAAGTTTGAAAAATTATTCCACAAGCTGAGTGTGGCGCCGTATAAGTCGCTGTCGTTGCGATTCTCAAGGTCGTCCAGAGAGATATTTTTAAAAAAATGCCGGCCAAAGGTGTGAATGTGCTCACGGCTTTTGGCATCTACTTTCTTGTCGATAAGTGAAAAAACATTCTCAAGCAAAACGGAATAGCGCTGAGAGTTAGCTGTCATGTGCTCTACCTAATGATGATTTTATAAAATAGAATTTTATTTAAGTATAGATTGTACATACATATTTTCTCGAAAATATGACTGAATTAAAACCCCTGTTTTTACATCATATTTACATTTTGGGTAAGTATTCAGATTATGCAAATAAAAAGGAGCCCTGAAGGCTCCTTTGTTGGTTACTTATGCGAAAAAATATTAATTTTCCGAGCGGTTGAACCATAGCAGTCTGGCCAGCGCCGGTAACACTACAATGGCACCGAGCATATTCACCAGGAACATGAAGGTAAGGAGTATGCCCATATCGACCTGGAACTTGAGTGACGAGAATACCCAGGTGCTAACGCCAATGGCCAGTGTTATACCGGTAAACAGCACCGCACTGCCCCGCTCTTTGAGCGCCTCAAGGTAGGCTTTTTCCACCGGCATACCCTGCTTGATCAGGCCGTTCATGGTCGACAGAATATAAATACCATAATCCACACCAATCCCTACACCCAGCGCAATCACCGGCAAGGTATAAACCGTCAGGCCAATACTCAGATAGGTCATTAACGCCTGAGCCAGTACCGATACCACATACAACGGCAGTACCACGGAAATCGTTGCGCGTAGCGACCGGAAGCTCAGCAAGCACAATATGATGACGGCACCAAACACATACATCATCATTGGTGTTTGCGCTGCCTGAACCGCTTCATTGGTGGCCGCCATTACGCCTACCGGACCTGAAGCCAGGCTAAAGCGGGTGTTATCTGTTTGATATGCTTGTCTGAAGTCCTTCACTGCATCCACCACACGGGTAATGGTTTGCGCTTTGTGGTCTTCCATAAACAGAATGATTGGCATCACCGAACAATTACCGTTAAGCAGACCGGAAGACGTGGGTACACGAGAAATTGCCTGCACAAGTGTTTGCTGATTTCGCGGCAGTACCTGCCATTTAGGGTTCCCTTCGTTATAACCGGCATTAACCACCTTCGCCACCGATGCCAACGAAACGGCAGACTGAACGCCATCCACATTGGTCATCTGCCACTGAAAGTCATCAATGGCGCGCATGGTGTCGTAGCTAGTGCAGGCTTCCGGGGTAGTTTCAACCAGTACCGAGATATAATCCACGGTCACTTCGAAACGGTCGGTGATCAGCGCAGTATC
>OJDQ01000026.1_pt1 | contig 78770 bp, 71 predicted proteins | sample 1592851 | NCBI WGS metagenome assembly OJDQ01 (sample SAMN05416774, study PRJEB24817) | seawater metagenome | isolation source: Sea water | place: Canada:Atlantic | collected 2013-07 | reverse complement strand
TCTCGTGGGCTCGGAGATGTGTATAAGAGACAGCATCACATTCGGTCAATAATTCCTGCCGGCAATGCCTGAAAATCATTTCAAATCGTTTCGCCAGTGGACTGGCAGCGTCAGGCGGAAGTTGAAAAATCAAACCGTCAAGGCCTTTGGATTTATCCTCTTTTCTGACAATATCGGAGTGCGTGAGTAATTGAATTTTGAGTCCACTGTTGCCCAGTTGCGCGCCCAGACGATGAACGCGCTGTCGAACCGCCTCATTCCATTCATACAGCACCACACCCACGGAAACGATCGATGGCTGATAATGCTCCTGAGTAACCACTGGGCTTTCATGGCTGCCTGCACTGACAGACATTGCTAAAGTCTCACTCACTGATATTTCTCCTTTCAAAACTGCCAGGTCATTTCCACCTTCGGCTTTGCATTATGGGTTGGTACTTGCAACCCATAATGCAAACCTGACGCCAATTCAAAAAATATCAATTAATCTTTATTTTTCAAAAATATAGAAACAACAAAAGAGCTAAGGACCACAATTTAGTTACCGCAGACAGGCAGAAATACCTGCCAGTGTGAAAAATATTCACACTGGCAAAGCAGGTTTACCATGAGATAGGTTTACGCTTTCTGAAGAACATGCCATGGGGGCTGTCTTCATCCAGACTGGCCAGCCAGATAGCCGTATCAGCGCCTTCCTCGGGTGACAGGGGCGCACTCGAACCGCCCATCCGCGTGTGAACCCAGCCAGGGCACATAGCATTCACCTTAACGTTTTTGCCCGTGGGCACTGAGGCCGCTGTTTTCACAGTCAGTGCATTAAGCGCTGCTTTAGACACAGCATAAGCGGGAGGACCCTGGAGCTTTTCTGCAAAGCTTCCGTAGCCGCTTGAAACATTGATAATCCTGCCATAGTTATTGTCTAACATTGCCGGCAACAATGCTTTGGTGAGCGCAGCTGGCCCTTTTACATGCACATCAAAGGCCATTTGCCAGTCACCCGGGTCTAGATCAGCGAGTTCATCGCTGTGCATAACGCCGGCATTGTTAATTAAGATATCCACGTTACCGTAAACTGCAACAGCGCGGGTCAGCGCATCTTCCATACCGGCTTGCGCGGTGATATCCATAACGATGGGATGCACATCGCCATTAAGTTCAGCGCAGGCTTGCTCTGCTTCTTCTTCGTCCCGGGCGACCAGTAATACCTTATGACCCAGCTTGAGTAATCCTGCGGCAATCGCAAAACCGATCCCACGGTTGCCTCCTGTTACCATCGACAAGGGTGTCATAACTTCTCCTTCGTGATTTGGAATGTGTCATTGCCAATAAGCCGTTCGGTTACGGCTTCAACGCGTTGGCTCAGCAAAAAGATCACAGGCATAAGGCATGCCCAAATACCGCCAAGCAGGATCACCGTGGCATAAAACCCGTGGCCAAAAGCCACCGCCCCAAGCTTCATACCACCGATATAACTTAGTGTACCGCCCACGGCCCCGAGGAAAGCCGCCAGTACATAATGTTCACTGAGATAAGCCAGGCTGTGCCTGATAGTGGAAGCAAAAGCCAGCCACAACACAATCAACCACATTGGGATCGGTAAGAATTGCCCGGCGCCGGAAAAAATATACACACCAGACAAAGCTAGCAGGCTATCAATAACTACACCTGTTAGCGCCACCACTGCCACAACTGCCAGTTCCACAGCAGACGACCGAACGAAAAAGACATGAGCAACAAGCAGCCCGGCAACCGCCCACCAATACTGATCCTCAAATAAAATAAGCAGCCACCAACAAGCCTGAAATCCAATGAAATTAATTAACTTAAACAATTAGTAACCTCTCTTTACCTGGCGCCCGGCACAATATTTGTATTCATTCAGCTTTAATTAAATAGCTGTAACTGATACGGCGCTGACGTTTGTGGGTTCACTAAAGGGAGAGAATATCCAATGAAGATGGTGAAGTATTACCTGTTAGCTGGCATTTTACTTTGTGTCGTTGCGGCATTTGTACCCTACTGGTGGATAAACGTGCCGGTGATTTGGACAGCAGCTTCCTTATTTGCAGTATGCGTGGCCTACCTCAGCCACTACCCAGAACTATTCAGAAAACGGGCTGATGGCCGAATTCCGTGGTATGTTCGCTGGTTGTTTATTCCTTTTCTGCTGGGGGCACAGGCCTATAACTATTATGCGCGAAAAACCAACAAGGTACCTAATATCCAGAAAGTAGAAAACCAGCTGTATCTCGGGACCCGACTGGTTAGTAGCGACATTGAAAAACTCAAAAGCCAGGGTATTGACTGCATCCTTGACGTTACCGCTGAGTTCGACAGCCTTGACTGGACCAGTTACCGCTATGATGTGGACTACCTCAACATTCCGGTACTCGACCATACCAGCCCAACCATTGAGCAACTTCACCTGACACTAAACTGGATTGATCAGCACATTCGGGATGGCCGTAAAGTGCTGGTTCATTGCGCATTAGGAAGAGGACGCTCTGTGCTGGTAATGGCCGCCTACCTGCTGGCCAGAAACGATACGCTGTCCATTGTTGATGTGATGAATAAAATTCAATCTGTACGCGCCACCGCGCGGCTGAACAAGCGACAGCTAAAGAGCCTGTCGGCCGTGAAACAGCGCGGACGCTTAAAACTTAATACTCAGCTGGCACTGATCGCAAACCCCGTAGCAGGCGGCGGTAAGTGGGCTGAGTATAAGAATGAAATTCTGTCGCACCTGAACGGTCAGTTCAGAGTCACTATTTATGAAACCACACCGGAACTCGACGCTACCTGGCAGGCCCGCCAGGCCATTTCTGCTGGCAACGAAATTCTGATTGCCTGCGGCGGTGATGGCACGGTTACCGAAGTGGCAACGGTAACCCGTGAGCATGAAAAAGTGCTTGGCATTATTCCACTCGGTACGGCGAATGCTCTTAGTCAGATTGTTTATGGTCTGCGCAGTAAACTCACCCCAATTACCCGCGCCTGTGAAGTGATTTGTGAGCAACAGTACACGCCAGTCGATACGGCCGAATGTAACGGTAAACTGATGTTACTGGTCTCTGCCATTGGCTTTGAATCTCAGATGATAGAACATGCCGACCGCGAAGAAAAAAATAGCGGCGGTCAAATGGCCTACCTGGAAGGACTTTGGAAGGCAATGAATACCAGCAGCCCGCAGAAACTGACCGTCACCATTGACGATGAAACCTTTGAGTTAAACACGCCGTCATTCGTTATTGCCAACGCGGCACCGTTAAGTACTGCACTGGCCCAGGGCGGCGACCTCCCTGATATGACCGACGGTGAGCTGGACATTACCTGGCTGACCCCTACTGAAGACGATATGCCGCTGTTTACCGTAGCTGAACTTGTGTTCGGCAATAAACAGTCCAAACAGTCTTCGCAAATCATCCATCACAAACGGGCCCGTCACGTCAGTATTGACCTGCCACAAGAACAGACCTATGTCATTGACGGAGAGACTTACACCTCCCGCCAGATCACGGTTAAATGTCAGGCCAGAAGCCTCAACATATTGGCCGATGCTAAACGTTTTGATGAAAATTATAGCGTCAGCGAATAACGTTTCCAGATTACATCATCAAGGGTAAATATTACCCTTGACACTCCCCTCCCCGCGAATAAAAACCACTAATATACAATAAAATCAGCAACTTAAAAAAAGGCGCGAGTTTTGCAAACCTAACCTGTAATAACCTTACTTACTCAAATTAGTTTAAACAGGAGCGTCTAATGACAATTTTTGAAGCCTTGCGTCAGGATCATGAAAAACAACGTTTATTACTCAAAATTCTGGTGGAGACCCACGGTGATACCGCGGCACGTCGGGAGTATTTTGATGAACTTAAAGATCAACTGGAACGTCACGCCACGGCAGAAGAACGCCATTTTTATATGCCATTAATGGAAGACGATAACGCGGTTGAATTAACCCGTCACGGCATTGCTGAGCACCATGAAATCGACGAGCTGGTTGAAAAGCTTGACGACACCGAGTTTAGCTCACCGGCATGGTTACGTTTTTTAAAACAGTTAAAAGAACAGGTTGAGCATCACCTTGATGACGAAGAGCAGGAATTCTTCCAGATTGCCGGTCGTATTCTTAAGGAAAAACAGAAAAAAGACCTCGGCGAAGCTTACCGTGAAGAAATGAGCGAACTGGCTTAAGCGAATAGTAAAGATGAAGATTCTGAAACTGGCAACGTATTTAATGTTAACCATCCCGGTGATTACGCAGCTGTATCTGCTGCTGTCACCGCTGCAAAAAAGCAGCTACGGGATACTGATGGCGGGACTCGTATTACTGCTCATCTCGGTTTGCCTGTTGGTTATACTGTCACGCTTTGTATGGCGTGCACACAGCGATTCAGCTTAAACCTGACGACTTGTAATCACCGTATACAAAGCATGCAGAACACCTGGTACAAAGCCGAGCATTGTCAGCACCAGGTTCAGCCAGAATCGGTTTCCAGGGCCAGAGGTTAAGTATACCGCCAGTGGCGGCAGTAGTACGGCAAGCACAAACATCACCGTGGAATTCATTAGCTTCATCCGTTGTTTGATTACGCTTCAGACATAAAAAAACCACCCAGTTGGGTGGTTTTTTTATTTGGTGCGGAAAGCGGGACTTGAACCCGCACGGCCGAAGCCACCACCCCCTCAAGATGGCGTGTCTACCAATTCCACCACTTCCGCAAAATCGTTTCTTTCGCCCTTAGTTAGGCGTATCACCCGCAGGTTCTTCTACCGGTACAGCCGGCACATCAGTGTCTGATGGCGCAGCCTGCTGGGTTGCAGGAACTTCCAGGTTTTCCCACTCATCAGGTGCTTGTTCACGCTTGGCTGTGATGCTTCCCAGTACCAGACTGATAACAAAGAACAACGTCGCTAAAATACCCGTGGTGCGGGTCATAAAGTTACCTGAACCACCGGAACCGAATACGGTGTTTGAACCACCGGCACCAAATGATGCACCCATGTCGGCACCTTTACCCTGTTGAATCAACACAAAGCCGATTAACAGCAGTGCTACAATCAGGTATGCAACCAAAAGCACTTGATAAATCATTTTCTATCCTCGTTAGCCTGCCGCCTGGCAAACTTGTCTAAATTCTTCTACTTTCAGGCTTGCTCCGCCAATCAAACCACCGTCGATATCCGGCTGAGCAAATAATTCTTTCGCATTCGATGCTTTAACGCTGCCACCATAAAGGATTTGCATCATCGAAGCCAGCGGCTTGTCGAAGTTTGCCAGATGGCTGCGGATAAACGCATGAACTTCTTGTGCCTGCTCTGGTGTTGCTGTAACACCGGTGCCTATTGCCCAAATTGGCTCATAGGCAATTACCGCCTGTTGCAACTGTTCAGCTGTCATTAACGCCGTTAAGGCGTCCATCTGAGCCGCCAAAAAGCTCTCCAGCTCACCGCTCTCGCGGGTTGCCAATGATTCACCAATACAAATAATAGGTATCAGGCCACTGGCAATGGCTTTTGCTGCTTTTTGAGCAACCAGTTCGCTTGACTCGCCATGGTCATCACGTCGTTCAGAGTGACCAACAATCACATACTGACAACCAACTTCAAGCAACATTTGCGCAGAGATGTCACCAGTGTGAGCGCCATTATCAAGCTCACTCAGGGTTTGACCACCCAGCGCGAAATCAACGCCACTAAACTCACCAAGATAGCAAGCTGGCGGACAAACGATGACCTGCACTGCCGTACTGTCAACACCATCCATCAGTGTTGAAAATTCATTGACCAATGAACGGCTGCCGTTCATCTTCCAGTTTCCAGCTACGATTGGCTTTCTCATGTATCGTCTTCCAACTGTGTTTGACTTCATCCCGGCGTCAAAGCGGGCGTGATATTAACTATTCCCTTACGATTATACAAGTAAAAAACCGTAAAATATTGAGCTAAAACAGACTAACTGGACACATTACGAACAGCATCGGCGATTTTCTCCGCCCAGGTCGTAGAAGCCAGTTCGTCATCAGACTCAACCATAACCCGAATTAAGGGTTCAGTACCACTCTTGCGCAGTAATACGCGACCCTGTTTACCCAGCGCGGTTTCCGCTTCTGCTTTGGCTGTCAGCACTTCATCACTGTTTAGCGGATCACTTTCCGGATTTTCAAAACGTACGTTGACCAGGGTTTGCGGAAATTTATCAAAACCGCCGGCAAGGTCGTGTAGTGTCATATTGGCACGCAACATGGCTGAAATAACCTGTAAACCGGCAATAATACCATCACCGGTTGAGGCCAGGTTAAGGTTAAGTACGTGACCTGAATTTTCACCACCGATGGTCCAGTTTTTCTGCTGCAGTAATTCCATTACATAACGGTCGCCAACTTTAGAGCGCTCAAAAGGAACACCAAGCTTATTCAGAGCCAGCTCAAGACCGAGGTTACTCATCAGAGTCCCTACCACGCCGCCGCCATTAAGCCGCCCGCTCTTCAATGCATCCCGGGCAATAATGAAGAGTACCTGGTCGCCATCAATGACATTACCCAGGTGGTCTACCATCATTATACGATCGCCATCCCCATCCAGCGCGAAGCCCAAATCGGCGTTGTGCTCCAGCACTGCCTCAACCGTAGAACGCATACTGGTGGCGCCAACACCTTCGTTAATATTCAGTCCGTTCGGTTTGGTGCCAAGTTCAATCACTTCCGCCCCTAGTTCAGCAAGCACATTCGGCGCAATGTGATAGGTTGCACCATGGGCGCAGTCCACCACGACTTTCAACCCCTGCAGTGACAATTCGGAAGGAAACGTACCTTTACAATATTCTATGTAACGGCCTGCCGCATCATTAATACGGGTAGCTTTACCCAGCTTGTTTGACGCCACGCAAGTCATTGGTTTATCCATCATTTCTTCAATGGCTATTTCGATATCGTCATCGAGCTTAAAGCCATCAGATGAGAAAAACTTTATGCCATTGTCGTAATAGGGATTGTGCGACGCACTAATGACAATCCCGGCTTCTGAGCGAAAGGTTTTCGTCAAATAAGCAATGGCTGGCGTTGGCATGGGGCCCAGCAGACCACTGTTGATACCCGCTGCGGATAAGCCCGCTTCCAGCGCCGATTCCAGCATGTAACCGGAAATGCGCGTGTCTTTACCAATCAGTACTTTGTTGGTGCCATGACCGGCCAGCACTTTACCGGCGGCCCAGCCTAACTTAATCACAAATTCCGGGTTAATCGCGCTCTCGCCCACTTTGCCGCGGATACCGTCAGTACCAAAATATTTTCTAGCGCCCATCAAACTGTTCCTAATTATAATGCATTAATAAAGCTGGCAACTTTCACCACATCAGCCGTCTCGGCGACGTCGTGTACTCTTATTATTTGCGCACCTTTCAGTGCCGCAAGGGTTGCCACTGCTAAACTACCCGCCAACCGTTTATCCACGGGCTGACCGGTTAAATTCCCTATCATGGATTTGCGCGACATGCCCACCAGTAACGGCATATTAAACCGGTGGAATCGCTCAAGTTTGTTCAATAACTGATAGTTATGCTCAAGAGTTTTACCGAAGCCAAACCCGGGGTCAAGCAGGATTTTATCCCGGCTGATACCCACTTTCTCGCAAGCCGCAATCTGCTCTGTAAAAAACCGGTCGATGTCTTCAAATAAATCATCGTACTGCGGGGAAGCCTGCATGGTTCTAGGCTGCCCCTGCATGTGCATCAGACAGACGGGCACGCCGAATTCAGCCACAACTTCCCGACAACCTGGCTCCTGTAATGCCCGCACGTCGTTAATCAGGTCACCGCCTGCGGCCAGCGCTTCACGCATAACCAGGGCTTTACTGGTGTCGATTGATATCACAATATCAGATTGTGCCCGCAGTGCTTCAACAACCGGCACAACGCGCTCTAACTCTTCTTCCAGGCTAACATCCGGGGCGCCGGGCCTGGTTGACTCGCCGCCGATATCAATAATGGTTGCGCCGGCTTGTTCCATCGCCCTGGCCTGTTCGAGCGCGGCCTGTAAACTATTATGTTGACCACCATCAGAAAACGAGTCCGGCGTCACATTGAGGATCCCCATCACCTGGGGTTGAGAGGTAGATAATGTTATCGATCTGATTTGCATAGCGGATAATATGTCAGAGTAAATACAAAAAAGCGCCGGGACTGCCGGCGCTTTTATTTAATTGGCCTGGGCTTAGCCCGGCAGGTCACCAGGTTTACCCACTGACGATTTGTCTACGCCGTCGTCGGTAATTTCACCTTCCTTGCTGGGGGTACCACCACTTGGCTTATCGCCACTTGATGGACGGTCGTCCCAACCGGCTGGCGCCCGCACATCACGACGTGCCATCAGATCATCAATCTGTTTGGCATCAATCGTCTCATACTTCATGAGTGCATCTTTCATTGAATGCAGGATGTCGATATTTTCTTCAAGGATGCTCTGAGCCCGGTCATAGTTGCGGTCAATGACTGACTTAATTTCCGCATCAATTGCACGGGCAGTGTCGTCAGACATACTGGATGCTTTCGACATGGATTTACCCAAGAACACTTCGCCTTCTTCTTCGGCGTAAAGCATTGGACCCATCTTGTCCGACAGTCCCCACTGCGTCACCATCTTTCTGGCGATGTCAGTGGCCCGCTCGATATCATTAGACGCACCGGTAGTCACTTTTTCCGAACCATAAATGATTTGCTCGGCCAGACGTCCGCCAAACAGGCTTGAAATCATACTCTCAAGATGTTGCTTGGTGTGGCTAACCCGATCCTGCTCCGGCAGATACATGGTTACACCCAATGCACGGCCGCGCGGAATAATCGACACTTTGTAAACCGGATCGTGTTCTGGCACCATGCGACCAACGATTGCGTGACCCGCTTCGTGATAGGCCGTCATGGTTTTCTCTTCTTCAGACATCACCATTGACTTACGCTCAGAGCCCATCATGATTTTGTCTTTGGCTTTTTCAAACTCTTCCATCGACACCAGTCGACGGTTGGCACGGGCTGCGAATAATGCCGCCTCATTCACCAGGTTTGCCAGATCAGCACCAGAGAAACCTGGCGTGCCACGGGCAATCACTGAAGGCTCAACGTCATCGGCAATAGGTACTTTGCGTACGTGAACTTTCAGAATTTGTTCACGGCCGCGAATATCCGGCAGACCAACGACCACCTGACGGTCAAAACGTCCAGGACGCAGCAGAGCCGGATCTAGTACGTCAGGGCGGTTCGTTGCGGCAATAACAATAATGCCCTCGTGACCTTCAAACCCATCCATTTCAACCAGCATTTGGTTGAGTGTCTGTTCGCGTTCGTCGTGACCGCCACCCAGACCCGCACCACGCTGGCGACCTACGGCGTCAATTTCATCGATAAAAATGATACAAGGTGCTGCTTTGCGGGCTTGTTCAAACATGTCACGAACCCGTGAGGCACCAACCCCAACAAACATTTCAACGAAGTCGGAACCGGATATGGTGAAGAACGGTACTTTTGCTTCACCGGCAATGGCTTTCGCTAACAGGGTTTTACCGGTCCCGGGAGGACCAACCATTAGCACGCCTTTAGGAATTTTGCCGCCGAGTTTCTGGAATTTAGAAGGATCACGCAGGAAATCCACCAACTCAGACACGTCTTCTTTCGCTTCGTCACAACCGGCCACATCGGCAAACGTGGTTTTGATTTGATCTTCGCTGAGCAAACGCGCTTTACTCTTGCCAAATGACATAGCCCCACGGCCACCGCCACCCTGCATTTGTCGCATGAAGAATATCCACACCGCAATTAACAGCAGCATTGGGAACCACGAAATGAATATGGACGTCAGAATTGACGGTTGCTCTGGTGGTTCACCGTAAACACGCACGTCTTGTTTGACCAGGTCAGAAATTAACTGATCGTCAAAGTAAGGCACAACCGTTTTAAAGGTCTCACCGGAACGCTTTACACCACGAATTTCATTAGTTTCGTTACTAATGCGCACTTCGCGAATCGTGCCCTGCTTTACTTCTTTTAGGAATGTGGTGTAGTCAGTTTGTGCCCGGCCGGATTCGCTGGGAGAAAAACTCTGGAAAACCGCCATTAAAACTACTGCGATCACCAACCACAAGATTAAGTTTTTTGCCATGTCGCTCAATGCTACTAACCTCTGTAAAAATCATCCGGTCCCAGTGTGACGCCAAATTGCGCCACTAAAAACTACCGGTGAGTGTCTCAAAAACGCGATACCTAAGCCTACTATACTTTATAGACGCTTGCTACCTAATACGCTTCTCTACAACGCGCTCCGGGGAGATCCACTACGCGTATTGCAACGGTTTAAACTTTGTACTGGTAACGCTGAAAAAACCATTTTAACTCTCTCCTCATACAACGCATAAGACTGCAAATTTGCTGCCAGGTTCCAACCCATTGTCGCGCTGAATCCATGCCTGGTAAAAAACCCTCATCGCTCAGTTGGCCAGGTAACTAACTGTCCGCTCTTAGTCAGCATTGCAGTCAGATCTTACTGACTTGCTCACCCTGTTATTACGGCTCAGCCACTTATTGTGGTCAATTTGATCGTGAAAAGTTTTTATCCACCCCGGTTTACCTTCAGGCTTGATAAACACATAACCAGGCTACATGTTCAATTATTCAACCATTGGTACTGCCGGAAGCGTCTTTTTTGTCTTTACCGCACAATCTCGTTAGGATTGTAGTCGAGATGGCGTTAGAATACGTTTTTTCAAGACAGACTTTGCACTTAAATTGTAAGAAAAACTGAATAATGAAACTTTCAAATAAACAAAAGCAATTCCTTAAAGGGTTAGCCCACCCATTAAAACCCGTTGTCCAGCTTGGCGGCAATGGCTTAACCGAAGGCGTTCTGGCTGAAATTGACAACGCCCTGAATCATCACGAATTAATCAAGGTAAAAGTACCGACTGACGATCGTGAGGAAAAATCACTGATCATGGATGCCATTATTCGTGAAACCAACAGCGAAAAGCTTCAGGTCATTGGTCACACCCTGATTTTGTATCGTCCCAGCGACGAGTGTAAAATTCAGTTGCCAAAATAAGTTACCGCTTCACCCTCTCATACATTCCCTTTCCGTAAACGTTAGGTAAAATGAAGTTAACATTTTACTAACAACATTCGGAGTCGAAATGCAGATAGCCAATCAAACAGCTGTGATCACCGGTGGGTGTTCAGGGCTGGGCCTGGCGGTGGCCAAACAACTGGTATCCGCAGGTGCCAACGTTGTGCTGATAGATATAAATAGTGAGGCCGGTGCTGCACAACAAACTGCAATAGGTCCAGACAAAGCGTTATTCGTTAACGCGGATGTCACCAGTGAAGCGGCTATTTCAGCGGCAATCGACAGTGCAGTAAACGCCTTTGGTGCCGTTCACTTTTGTATTAACTGTGCTGGTATCGCGCCTGCCGAACGGGTACTTAACAAGGTCGGTGAGCCAGCCAGTCTTGAGCGCTTTAATCAGACCATGGCCATTAATCTAAGCGGCACCTATAACGTGGCCCGACTGGCAGCGGCAAAAATGGCTGAAAATACGCCGGATGCCGATACCGGCGAACGCGGGGTGATCATTAATACCGCTTCTATTGCCGGTTACGAAGGGCAAATTGGCCAAACGGCTTACGCAGCAAGTAAAGCGGCAATAATAGGGTTAACGTTGCCTATGGCCAGAGATCTGGCGGCGTTGGGAATTCGGGTAAACAGTATTGCACCCGGTGTCATGGCTACCCCGTTGCTGACGGCTATGCCTCAACCCGTGCAGGACGCACTAGGCGCTAACGTCCCGTTCCCGGCTCGCCTTGGTAGTCCCGGTGAATTTGCCCAACTGGCACAACATATTTGTCAGAACAGTTATATAAACGGCGAGACCATCCGCCTGGATGGCGCGTTGCGCATGCAGCCTAAATAACGGCCTTTGGCATACCGGTGTGCGGGCTGCTGATCAGCCCGTTGCACCTTAGCCGGGTTACTCCTCACCGCCATTAACCGTACAGGCAATTTGATACAATCGCTTAACTGCCAGGTCGTTAATGGTATTTTTTGGATAACGACCACGACTTGACAATGCCCCTGCTTCTTTTTCCATCAGCAACTCCAGTGCGTCGTCAACAGTTTCCACACTGTATATAGCAAACTGGCCTTTTTTGACTGCGTCCACGACCGCTTTATCTAACACCAGATGGCGGACATTGGATTTAGGAATAATCACTCCTTGTTCACCGTTTAGTCCCCGGTGCTGACAAACATCAAAAAAGCCTTCAATTTTTTCATTCACACCGCCTACTGCCTGCACCTCACCATACTGATTAATCGAACCGGTGATGGCCAGCGACTGGCGGGCAGGAATATCGATAATAGCGGAAATCAGTGCCACCAGTTCGCCTAATGAAGCACTGTCACCATCGATATGCCCATAAGATTGCTCCAGCGCAATATTAGCCGACACGGTAAGCGGGAAAGACTGGGCATATTTATTACCAAGATAGCCGGTTAACAGCATCACCCCTTTAGAGTGAATAGGCTGACCCAGCTCTACTTCCCTTTCAATATCCACTACGCCATTCGCGCCGGCATAAACGGTTGCGGTAATGCGGGCCGGCGTACCAAAAGCCGTGTCACCAATATCCATTACCGTCAGGCCATTCACTTTACCGATAGCTTTGCCGTGTGTAGCAATGAGGACCTGACCTTCCTTGATATCGTTCAGTAATGAAGTGCTGACCCGGCCAGTACGGCGCTTTTTGGCCATCAATGCCGAATTTAAATGACTCAGGTCAATTTGCGTATCACCTACTTTGGCACAGAAATAATGGGCTTCGTTAAGTAATTCGATCACATCAGCAAAATGCGCAGAGAGCTTTTCCTGATGTTCGGCCATCCGCAGCGAATACTCTACCAGGCGATACATAGCCGGTTGGGTAATACCAGTCAGGCCCAGCTGACTGATTTTTTTACGCACCCGGCCAACAAAATCAAATAAGTTTTGCCGGGTGGCACTGATCTCATGATCAAAATCGACCAGCACCCGGAATAGTTCGTTAAACTCGGAGTCGTAATCCTGCAGCGTGTAGTAAAGATCCCGCGACCCCATCAGGATTACCTTTACTTTTAAATCAATCGCCTGTGGCATCAGCGTCATCGCGCTGGCCATCCCCACATCCTGTTGAGGTAAATCCATCTTTAATTTGCCAAACTTTACGGCCAGCTTCAGTGCTTCCCAAACATAAGGCTGATGTAACAGCTGGTCGGCGTCGAGCAATAAATAGCCGCCGTTAGCCTTGTGAAGTGCTCCTGGCCGGATCATTTTATAGTTGGTATACATCGCCCCACCAAGGTGAGTGTATTCAATTAAGCCAAACAAATTCTGATACGTGGGGTTTGGCTCATACACAACCGGTGCACCGCCATCCAGACTATGGGCACAAATGACATTGGGCAGAAAATGTTCTTCCAGTATCTCCCGGCGATCCCGTTCATCAAGTTTTTCCGCTTTGGGATCCTCAACTAAAAATGCCACCACCGCTTCAATTAAATGAGACTTTAACTGCCTGAGGTGTTTTAACACGCCCAGATCGCCGGCATACTTATGCTCCAGCTCTTTAAGTAAGGGTCTGATGCCGTGCTCGGCCGTATCACTGTTTAATTTACGTAACTGTTCTGAGTTTTCGCGCTTCCACACGGGGAGTGACAACAGGCTCTCACTGAGCCGGTTTTCAAGTTCCACTATCAGCTTGTAAAACCCTTCCCGCTGCTGTTCTGAAAGCAGTGCAAAGTCACTGTCATCAATGGGTTTATTGTTCACTATGGGCGCAAAGCTTACCGTGCCCTGCTCTTCGTGCATGGCCACCGAATTAGCCTGAGCAAAACGTTCTACGCTGTTAATGGCTTCATCGTATTTTTGTTCAAAGTGCCTGGCAATGGCCGCCTTTTTACGTTGATAACCCGGGTTATCAAACGCTGCCGGAAACGTATCGAGTAGCTCGTCAACCAGATTGGCCATGTCCTTGGCAAACTCCCGGGCACCGCCCGGATGCATCCGTAAAACCAGCGGTTCACGTTCTTCTTCGAAATTATTAATAAAACACCAGTCATCCGGTGTAGCCAGTTTGCTGACATGCCGTTCAATATACTCTTTTACCAGCGTAAAGCGGCCTGTGGCATGTTCACCCATGACATACAGGTTGTAACCGGTAGAATCAATATTCAACCCAAAGGTCAGCGCTTCGCGGGCGCGCTCCTGACCAATAAAGGTTGAATTTAATGCGGCATCGTCCTTAAGCGCCTGATTAATGGCCCGACGATTAATATTGGGGGTGAGCTGTGTGGCAGGTAACCGCTCCCAGGTCATAACAATGTTCTTCTTTATTTTCTCTTCTTACAGTGAATCCTGATTCCCCTTGTCTGTCAAACCTTAAACTTGTGTTTGGTTAATTTCCATACTAGCCTAGCTCATTGATTAATCACCTTTCGTTGTGAACTGACGCCATGAAGTTATTTGCTCTCCTCGCCGTATTATTAAGTGCCACCTGCATCGCTAAATCAGAGGTCGTTGCCGTGAGTGACAGCGGCTTTATCGTGACAAACAAAGTCAGTATTGATGCGCCGGCGGATATTGTCTGGCAGGCACTGATAAACGACATCGATAAATGGTGGCCAAAAAGCCACACCTGGTGGGGTGAGCAAGGCCAGCTTACCCTTGACGCCAACGCCGGGGGGTGTTTCTGCGAAGTGTCACAGGCGCGCTCTGCACAGCACATGCAAATTATATTTGTGGATCCGGAAAAATTGCTCAGAATGACCGGCGGGCTCGGCCCGCTTCAGGGCATGGGCGTATTCGGTTCACTGGACTGGGCCTTTACAACCACTGAGACCAGCACACAGATTACGCTCACCTATCGCGTGCAGGGATTTACCCCGGATGGATTTGCCAAACTGGCCCCCATCGTTGCCCAGGTGCAGGGTTTACAATTGCAAGGTTTGGTAAATTACCTGAATAACGATTAAATTACGGTCAATTAAGCCAATTATTCCGCTTCATTCGGTTCAGCCTATTGTGAGAGATGCCACCGCTAAGTTATTCTATGGGGTTATTATACCCGTAACATGCTGACGGTAGTGTTTAGACGCCTTTTCACGCCTGCTGCCAGCACAGTTGTCAAAGTTTAAATAAAGCGGAAGCCTCAGGTAAATGGCCGAAAATCAGTATAACCCACAAGAAATCGAAAATGCTGTTCAACAGCATTGGCAAGACACCAATGCCTTTAAGGTGACAGAAGAACCGGGCAAAGAAAAATTCTACTGCCTGTCAATGTTTCCTTACCCTAGTGGTCGCCTCCACATGGGGCACGTACGCAACTATACCATCGGTGACGTAATCAGCCGGTTTCAACGTATGCAGGGCAAAAATGTACTGCAACCAATGGGTTGGGATGCGTTTGGCCTGCCTGCGGAAAACGCCGCAATTAATAACAATACGGCACCGGCAAAGTGGACCTACGCCAATATCGATTACATGAAAAACCAGCTCAAATCACTGGGCTTTGGTTATGACTGGGATCGTGAAGTTGCCACCTGTAAAGCCGACTACTATCGTTGGGAACAATGGTTCTTTACCCGCCTGTATGAAAAAGGCCTGGTATACAAAAAGAACTCAACCGTGAACTGGGACCCGGTAGACCAGACGGTACTGGCCAATGAGCAGGTTATTGATGGCCGCGGCTGGCGTTCAGGTGCGGTAGTCGAACAAAAAGAAATTCCTCAATGGTTTATCAAGATTACCGATTACGCTGAAGAACTGTTACAGGATTTGGAACAGTTAGAAGACTGGCCGGAACAAGTCAGAGCCATGCAGGCAAACTGGATTGGTCGCTCAGAAGGCGTTGAAATTACCTTTGAAATGGCCAGCGAAGTTAATGACGTTAGCGATTTAACCGTTTATACCACCCGCCCGGATACCTTTATGGGGGTGACCTATGTGGCCGTGGCTGCCCAGCACCCTCTGGCCGAGGCTGCGGCTCAAAATAGCGCCGACGTCGCCAGGTTTATAGATGAATGTAAAAATACCAAGGTGGCTGAAGCGGAACTGGCAACGATGGAGAAGAAAGGCTGCTCCACCGGTTTTTATGTCGTTCATCCGTTGACCGGCGAACAGTTACCTGTGTGGGTAGCTAACTTCGTATTGATGGATTACGGCTCCGGGGCGGTGATGGCGGTACCAGGGCACGATCAGCGCGACTGGGAATTTGCTACCCGCTACGACTTACCCATAAAACAGGTAATCAAACCACTTGAAGACAGTAACGCCGAGTGTGATTTAAGCGCTGCAGCGTATACTGAAAAAGGCCTGCTGATCAATTCCAACGACTTTGACGGCCTGGCGTTTGACGAAGCTTTTAATGGCATAGCTGATAAACTGGTAACACTGGGTTGCGGTGAGCGGAAGGTTAATTACCGTCTGCGCGACTGGGGCGTGAGCCGTCAGCGCTACTGGGGCGCGCCAATCCCAATGCTGAACCTGGAAAACGGTGAATCCGTCCCCGTCCCAGCCGAAGAATTGCCGGTGATACTGCCCGAAGATGTTGAAATGGACGGTGTTACCTCCCCTATTAAAGCCGATCCGGAGTGGGCCAAAACCACTTTTAATGGCCAGGCCGCGCTACGCGAAACCGATACTTTTGATACCTTTATGGAATCCTCCTGGTATTACGCCCGTTATAGTTGTGCCAATACCGATGATGCGATGCTGGATCCGGCGAAAGCCAATTACTGGCTGCCGGTGGACCAGTACGTAGGCGGTATCGAACACGCCATACTGCACCTGTTGTATTCCCGTTTCTATCACAAATTATTGCGTGATGAAGGCCTGGTCAATTCTGACGAACCTTACAAGCGTTTGCTTTGTCAGGGGATGGTGCTGGCTGACTCTTACTTCAGTGAAGACGATAAAGGTAAGAAAACCTGGTACTCGCCCACGGAAGTGTCAACCGAGAAAGATGACAAGGGACGTATTACTAAAGCGTGGCTGACCGCCGATAACACGCCGGTACAGCACGGTGGCATGACCAAGATGTCAAAGTCCAAAAACAATGGTATCGATCCGCAACAGGTTATCGACCAGTACGGTGCCGACACGGTTCGCTTATTTACCATGTTCGCTGCGCCTCCGGAGCAGACTCTGGAGTGGGTTGATTCTGGGGTTGAAGGGGCTAACCGCTTCCTGCGTCGGGTATGGAAACTGGTTAATGATCATCTGGCCGCTGGCACACCAGACTCCCTGGATGTTAAAGCGCTGGATAAATCCCAGCAGGCACTGCGCCGCGAGTTGCATAAAACCATTGAAAAGGTCAGTGATGATCTGGGCCGCCGCCAAACCTTTAATACAGCCGTAGCGGCAATAATGGAACTGCTGAACCATCTGCAAAAAGCGCCGCAGGAAAGCGCCCAGGATATTGCTCTGATGCGCGAGGCGGTCACCAGTATGGTGCTGTTGTTAAATCCGATTACGCCACATATTTGTCATCACTTATGGGCTAAACTTGGCCACACTGACAGCATTGAAACCGCCCCCTGGCCGGTTGCAGACAAAGCGGCTCTGGTGGAAGATGAGAAGCTCATCATTGTTCAGGTCAATGGCAAGTTACGGGCGAAAATTACCGTATCAGCCAGCGCCAGCAAAGAAGAAGTGGAGCAACTTGCCAAAGAACAGCCAAACGTTCAGCCGTTTACCGAAGGTAAAACCATTCGTAAGGTTATCGTGGTGCCGGGTAAACTGGTCAATATCGTGGCTAACTAATGCACAACCTGACAGCTATCAGCAAAACGCTGCTTATTTTGATTACCACACTGGCACTTGCCAGCTGTGGTTTTCATTTGCGCAGTGAAAAAACTTTACCCAGTAACACTGACTATTTGTACGTTCAGGCCAGCAGCCAGAACGCGCCTTTGATCAGAGCGCTGGAAAGTCGCATGAATGTGTATCAGATTAACGGCGGCGCCGAAGCTGAACCTGCGTTAAAAGCAACGACTATTACCCTTCGGCTACAGCCAGAAAAACTGGACCGTCGGTTACTCTCGGTCTTTGCTACCGGTCAGGTGGCGGAATACGAGCTGATCTACAGCGTTCGCTACACGGTGGTATTTCCCAACGGTGAAGAGTTAAAAACCGCTTTCGAAGTATTACGTGAATATCAGGACGACCCTGATCAGGTACTGGCAAAGTCACGCGAACTCAACCTGGTGCTGAGTGAAATGCGCCTGGAAGCGGCAGACCGAATTATCCGCCTGTTATCCAGCCAGTACGCGGGGCTATAACAAGGTGCAGGTTTATCCCGATCGCTTCAGACAAACCTTAAAAGAAGGGCTCAAAGGCTGTTACCTGATATTTGGCGATGAACCACAGCAAAAGTTTGAAATCCTGCAGGCGCTGAGAACTGCAGCAAAACAACAGGGGTTCGATGAGCGAACCGTGCTGGTCGCTGATGGGGAATTCAGCTGGTCACGTTTAATCGATGCCAGCCAAAGTATGTCATTATTCGCGGCCCGGCAGTTAATTGAACTGGAATTACCCACAGGCAAACCGGGTACCGAAGGTGCGGGCCTGCTTACCGAGCTCGCTGGCAATTTATCTGCCGATACCCTGCTGATCATCCATGGGGCAAGGATCGGTAAAGATGTGCAGCGCACCAAATGGTTTAAGGCTCTCGACGCCATTGGCGTGTTTACCATTTGCTACCCGCTGGAAGGGGCTCAGCTGCATAAATGGATCCAGCAACGCCTGCAATCGGAGGCGTTTCAGTTTAGTCCGGCCTGCGTTAAATTAATCGCTGATTTTAGTGAAGGCAACCTGATGGCTGCCGCCCAGGAAATCGAAAAGCTCAGCCTCGCTTACCCGGATAAACAACTGGATGAAGAGCGATTGGCCAGCGCCTTAGTGGACCAGTCACGCTTTAATGTCTTTCAGCTGGTCGACATCATGCTGCAGGGCGATCGCACCCGGTGCGTTAAAATTCTCCAGCGCCTGGAAAGTGAAGGTATTGAGCCGAATATCATCATCTGGGCTTTGGTGCGGGAATGGCAGACACTCTGGAAGCTTAACCATTTACAGAATACCGGGCAAACCATCACCTGGCCCAAACTCGGCATCTGGAAAAACCGCCAGGGCTTCTACCAACAGGCCATGCAGCGTTTATCCAAGGGTGAACTAACCCTTATCGGTGAGCAACTTACAGAAGCCGATCAGCTGTTTAAACAGACCTCGGTGGTCAGACCCTACATCAAACTTTGCCATTTATGTCTGCTATTCACTGGCGTACCGCTGGGGCATATGGCCTTTGCAGAAAGTGCAGACAGCGTCTGATGCGGGCATTATTAGGGGGCACCTTTAATCCGCCGCATCAGGGGCACATTAAGGCCGGTCTGGAAGCGATAAACGAAATTGGTGTTAAGCGGCTGGGGTTATTGCCGTGCAAGTTACCGCCCCATAAAACGGCCCCCGAGACGACCAGTGCCCATCGCTTAAAAATGCTTGAACTGGCTTGCAAAGAGGAGCCGGCACTTTACGTTGAGCCGCTGGAATTATCCTTACCGGCACCTTCGTATACGGTAAAAACCCTGCAGTATTTACGCAACATGCGCGGCGATGAACCATTGTTTTTTCTGTTAGGCGAAGATTCACTGTATAATCTGACCAGTTGGTATGAGTGGCAATCGCTGACTGACTATTGTCATATTGTAGTAATGCGCCGCCCTGCCTCAACCGGCGAGCCGGACGAAGCATTACAAGCATGGCTTGCAGAGCGTCACAGTTCACAGCTGAACGCTTTTTATAATCAACCATCCGGCCTGGTGTATTTTACGGATAGTCAGGATTATGCCGTGTCATCAACACAATTGCGTGATGCCCTGACCACAAACCAGATATCTGACAGTGTGGTGACTGACTGGCTTAGCCCAGCAGTCTTGCACTATATTAAACAACATAAGTTATACGGCACCATTTAAGGTGTCAGTGAGGAGAACTTTTGCAACACGAGCAACTCAAAGCGTTTGTCTTAGACAAAATTGACGATATGAAAGGACGGGATATCGTTGAATTAAATGTAAAAGGAAAATCAACCGTCACTGATACCATGGTCATCTGTTCGGGTAACTCCAAACGGCATGTCAGTTCTATTGCAGAACATGTCCAGGTAGAAGCCAAACACGCTGGTCACGCCCCGTTAAATGTTGAAGGCAAAGAAACCGGAGACTGGGTACTGGTCGACTTAGGTGACATTATTGTGCATATCATGCAGGATGAAGCCCGCGACTTTTATCAATTGGAAAAACTCTGGGGTTAACCCCTTGTCGACACGGAGTTAGTAAGCTGTGCGCATACAGGTAATTGCGGTTGGTAATAAAATGCCAGACTGGGTAAGCACCGGCACCAATGAATTTCTGCGCAGATTTCCGGCAGATATGCCGGTGACGTTTACTGAGATCCCGCCTGGCAAGCGGGGTAAAAATGCCGATATTAAACGCATTCTGCAAAAAGAAGGCGAAGCGATGATAGCGGCCATTGGTAAATCAGATAAAGTGGTTACCCTGGAAGTCACCGGTCGCCCCTGGGATACCCCTGTCCTGGCCCGTCAGCTCGACAGCTGGAAAATGGACGGTCGCGATGTCAGCCTGTTGATTGGCGGACCGGAGGGACTTGCTCCTGCCTGCTGTGAACTGGCCGAACAACGCTGGTCACTGTCACCTCTCACGCTACCGCATCCGCTGGTACGTATTATTGTGGCTGAATCTCTGTACCGGGCATGGTCTGTTACCCAGAACCACCCTTACCACAGAGAGTAATGCATGCCCATTAAGCGTCAGACAATTCGTGACCACACGGCTGAGGCAAATCTGTTTGCCCGCCGTGCGGTTATCGCAGCGCTGGTGGTTTTTGCCCTACTGGTGATGGTTGTCAGTAATCTCTATTATTTGCAGGTAGAACATTTTGAGGATTACCAGACGCGCTCCAATGGTAACCGGATTAAAGTACTGCCTATCGCGCCTAATCGTGGACTGGTTTACGATCGCAATGGCGTGCTACTGGCTGAAAACCGTCCGGTTTACAGTCTGGAAATTATTCCGGAAAAAGTCGATAACCTTGAGCATACTTTAATCTTTCTGCAGGCCCTGATGGGGATCACAGATGAAGAAGTAGAGGATTTTAAAAAATCCCTGCGAGGTCAGCGTCGCTTTAAACCGGTGGCGCTACGTACCCGCCTGACAGAAGAAGAAGTCGCGCGCTTTGCCAGTCGCAGCCATCGCTTCCCCGGCGTTTCCATCGAAGCACGGCTGGCCCGGCACTATCCGTTTAAGGAAACCCTCACCCATACTCTGGGTTATGTCTCTAAAATCAACAAAAAAGATTTACAAAAAATTCAGGAAGCCGGTGAAGAAGCCAATTATGCGGCGACTTACGACATAGGCAAGCTGGGTATCGAAAAATACCACGAAGACATTCTCCACGGCAAAGTGGGTTATCAGCAGGTGGAAGTTAACAGTCAGGGCCGGATCATTCGCACCCTGGATGTACAACCTCCCACCCCCGGTCGTGACATTGTGCTGAACATTGATATTCGTCTGCAGCAGGCTGCGCAGGAAGCGCTTAAGGATCAACGTGGAACCATCATTATTTCATCGGCACATACCGGCGGTATTCTGGCGATGTATTCCAATCCCGGTTATGACCCCAATTTGTTTGTTCATGGTATCAGTAGTAAAAATTATTCCGCACTGCTTAACTCGCCGGACCGACCCTTAATTAACCGCGCCACTCAGGGTCAGTATCCGCCGGCTTCAACAGTCAAACCGCTGCTGGGCTTATTGGGGCTGGAAACCGATACCGTCACACCAGAATATTCAATTACCGATACCGGTCAGTACCGTTTACCCAATGTCTCTCATGTGTGGCGCGACTGGCGTAAATGGGGTCATGGCGAAGTAGACCTGACCCGCGCGGTCGAGGTGTCTTGCGATACTTATTTTTATGATCTGGCCTATGAAATGGGTATCGATAGGATCAGTGATTACATGTCTGAGTTTGGCTTTGGTGATTATACCGGTATCGACTTATACGAAGAGAGCGACGCCAACATGCCCAGTCGAGGCTGGAAACGGGCTCGCTTTAATCAGCCATGGTACATCGGCGATACCATCGCGGTAGGCATTGGCCAGGGATACTGGACAACCACCCCAATCCAGCTGGTTCATGCTACCAATGCACTGGTTAACTACGGTGCCCGGTTTGTGCCACAGATCCTGCAGGGTTACCGTGAGGCCGACGGCACCCTGCAACCAGAGCCGCTTAAATTTTTGCGCCCTATCGATATTGTTAACCGCGAAAACTGGGATGTAATCCAGAACGCTATGTACATGGTAGTTAATGGCGAACGAGGAGGCGCTCGCTTTGCTTTCGCCGACACCCCCTATATATCAGCGGGCAAAACTGGCACCGCGCAATTATTCTCAGTTGCCCAGGGTGAAAAGTACGACGCTGAAAAAGTCGCCGAGCGCTTACGGGATAACGCCATGTATATTGGCTACGCGCCTTATGAAAAGCCGGAAATAACGGTGGCAGTGGTACTCGAAAACGCCGGCGGAGGCAGTAAAAATGCCGCCCCGATGGCGCGGGTTATGATGGATGCCTATTTTGAACTTTATCAGCCGGAGTTATTCGCCTCCGCACCGGCAAGTAACGGAGAGCCGGATCAGTGAAGCGCAGCAGGTTAAGAGAAAATCACATCAGTTTTTGGGATCGTATCCACATTGATCTGCCTTTGCTACTCGGCTTGCTGGTCTTAATGGGAGTGGGTCTGATCACCATTTATTCGGCCGGCGGTCAGGACATGGCTCTTATTGAACGCCAGGTGGTCCGCCTTGGTATTGCCATAGGCGTAATGGTTGTTCTGGCCCAGGTGCCGCCAATGGCTTTTCGGCGCCTGAGTATCTATGCCTATGGCGCTGGCATATTAATGCTCATCGCCGTACTGGTGTTTGGTGATGTAGGTAAAGGCGCCCAGCGCTGGCTCGACCTGGGCTTTATTCGCTTCCAGCCCTCTGAAGCAATGAAGCTGGCCGTGCCCATGATGGTGGCCTGGTATATCAGCAAATTTACCCTGCCACCGCGACTACCGCAGATTATCATTGGCTTTATGCTGGTCGTTGTGCCGACCATTTTAATTGCTAAACAACCCGACCTCGGCACCTCCCTGCTGATCGCCAGTTCCGGTATCTTTGCCATCTTTCTGGCCGGTATGAGCTGGCGTCTTATTACTATTGTGGCCGGACTGGGCGGCGCTTTTCTGCCTATTATGTGGTACTTTTTGATGCAGGATTATCAAAAACAGCGCGTGATCACTTTTATGAACCCCGAAAGCGATCCGCTGGGTGCCGGTTACCACATTATCCAGTCAAAAATTGCCATAGGTTCTGGCGGACTGGAAGGTAAAGGCTGGCTGCAAGGTACCCAGTCACAGCTGGAGTTTTTGCCGGAACGTCACACTGACTTTATCTTTGCCGTGTTCAGTGAGGAATTTGGCCTCACCGGCGTGTTGCTGTTACTGGCCATTTATCTGTTTATTATTATCCGTGGGCTGATGCTCGCGGTACGCGCCCAAAATGCTTACAGTAAATTACTGGCCGGCAGTATTACACTCACGTTTTTCGTTTACGTTTTTGTCAATATGGGCATGGTATCAGGCATTCTGCCGGTGGTTGGCGTACCATTACCGCTGGTGAGTTACGGCGGCACTTCAATGGTGACTTTATTAGCCGGATTTGGCATGCTAATGGGTATCGGCACACAAAAAAGATTATTGTCGCGCTAATGACCCGATATTCATTCTTACTTAGCTTTTCTGCAATGTTATTGCTGAGCGCCTGTCAGGCGCCGTCACGCTATACCCAAACCACGGATTCCGCGCCGGACTTTGTGTATCCGGAACCGCTAATGGAAGATGCAGAGCCCAGATACGAGCCTTATCGCGAACAAAACAGCTTACCCTATGAAGTGCTCGGTAAACATTACCGACCGCTGAAAACCGGCAAAGGCTATGCCGCCACCGGCAAAGCATCCTGGTATGGTCAGAAGTTTCATGGTCATCTTACGTCCAATGGTGAAGTCTATGACATGTTCGCCATGACGGCGGCGCATAAAACACTGCCCTTGCCCTCTTACGTGCGCGTTACCAATCTGGAAAATCAACAGCAGGCCATCGTGCGCGTTAACGACCGTGGTCCGTTTCATTCTGAACGGATCATCGATTTATCCTATGCAGCGGCCAAAAAGCTCGGCTTTCATCAGCATGGCACTACAAAGGTAAAACTCGAGGTTATCCACGTCGACACTGACGATATGGTGACCGTGGGGACTGAACCTGCCGTCCCTTATGCGCTGTATGCCGGAGAACTGCCGGCGGAAGACGTATTACAAACCGCCAGCAAGCCTGCCGTAGAAACCGTGGCTGGCACATTGCAGACAGAAACAAGTGACAGTGCCGCCCTGTCTGATATCGCGGCCAGTCAGGGATATTATATTCAGGTAGCAGCGCTGTCTGATGCCAAACGGGCCAAACAACTCTCTGACGGCCTGTCGTCGCTGTATCAGGTACCGGCAGAATTTCCGCTGATCGACGATATCTACCGGCTACGACTGGGGCCGCTCACCGATAGATTTAAGCTCAATATGCTGCTCGACGAACTCAAACAAAACGGCTATCCGGGCGCTTATAAGGTGGCAGCGAGTCTTTAAGCATAAAATTCCTGGAAATAGTCCCGTAGCCTCATTGAAATTAAACTTTTTGCCCCGACTCTAGTCCAAGCCTACGGCATACGTTAAAATGCTGTCGATACATCAGATTTTCGCTTTCAACTCAAACGGTAAAACCATGCATAATAAAATAAAGCGCGCTAAACCGTCTTTTATCTCTGCCTTGCTATTAAGCATTGCCCTGCTACTCAGTGCTTACTGGCAAACCGCCAGGGCCGCAGTAGTCATTCCCCCACCACCAACCGTTGCCGCTGCAGGCTTCGTGTTACTCGATTATGAAACCGGCACCAGTATTGCCGAGCAAAATGCTGACATGCAGCTGGCGCCCGCCAGTTTGACTAAAATCATGACAGTATACGTCATTGGCAAAGAGATACAGGCCGGTAATATTTCGTTAGATGACGAAGTGAAAATCTCCGAAAACGCCTGGGCGAAGAATTTTCCGGATTCTTCAAAAATGTTTATTGAAGTGAACACCACGGTGACCGTTCACGATCTGCTTCGCGGTATTATCGTGCAGTCTGGTAACGATGCCTGCGTGGCCATGGCAGAGCACATTGCTGGTTCAGAAAGTGCGTTTGCCAGTATGATGAACGCTCATGCCGCCAACCTCGGTATGAATGCAAGTAACTTTGTGAATTCTCATGGTCTGCACGATCCGGATCACTATACGTCGCCGCGCGACATGGCTACCCTGTCCCGCGCGCTGGTTAAAGAAACGCCAGACATGTATAAGATTTACAGTGAAAAAGAATTCACTTACAACGGCATTAAGCAGTACAACCGCAACAGCCTGTTATGGGATCAAAGCCTTAACGTAGACGGCATTAAAACCGGTCATACCTCAGATGCCGGTTACTCGCTGATTACCTCAGCCACCCAGGGTGATATGCGCCTGGTGTCAGTGGTAATGGGTACCGACAGTGAGCGTGCACGTAAAGTGGAGAACAAAAAGTTACTTCGCTACGGTTTCCGCTTTTATGAAACCGTCACCCCCTACAAGGCCGGAGACAGCTTTGTGTCTCATCGTATCTATATGGGTGATCGTGACACGGTTGATTTAGGTATTAACCAGTCTACCCCTATTACGATTCCACGCGGTCAGGTGGCAAACCTGGAAGCTAACTTTGAAATGGATAAGAATCTTGAAGCGCCGCTAGCCAAAGGCGAAGTCGTAGGTACCCTGTATATCCAGTTAGAAGGGGAAGACGTGGCTCAGTACCCGTTAGTGACTCTTCAGGAAGTCAAAGAAGGTGGACTCTTCGACAGGTTACTCGACTATGTAACTTTACAGTTAGGTCTGAATGATTAATACCAGATAACCGCTTGTTTATTACATGCAGTCTGGTGGTGTACGGCACGAATTGGTAGAATTCGTGCCGTGCTATTTTGAGAGGTAAACAAAGTGACTAAATTAGACACTCGATTTGATGAACTGCTGGACTTCCCCACGGTTCAAACCTTTAAAGTGATGGGCATTGCTCACCACGATTTGCCGTTACATGTGGTATCCTGCTTGCAGGAACATGCCCCGGGCGATTATGCGCCCACGGTAAAGCCAAGCGCTAAAGGGAATTACCACTCTGTGTCAGTTGCTGTAACGGTAACGAGCAAAGAACATATGGAATTAATTTATACCGAACTGGCAAAAATTGAATTAGTGAGAGTTGTACTTTAAGTGACAGACACCCTTGATAAGGTCGCCCGGGAAACGGTGATTGTCAGGCACTTAGGCAAACGAGCTTATGAGCCCGTCTGGCAGGCCATGCAAACCTTCACGGATCAACGCACCACTGATGATGCCGATGAAATTTGGCTGGTAGAGCACGAGCCGGTGTTCACTCAGGGGCAGGCTGGCAAGGCTGAGCACATCCTCATGCCCGGCGATATTCCGGTGGTTCAGGTTGACCGCGGTGGTCAGGTTACCTATCACGGTCCCGGCCAGCTAGTGGTATATCTGATGCTGAACGTACGACGCCGCAAAATGGGCGTCCGCGAACTGGTGACTGCCATGGAAAATGCGGTAATAGCCACCCTGGGAGCCAGTAATATTGTGGCTAATGCCCGCCCCGATGCGCCCGGCGTTTACGTTGACGGTCAGAAAATTTGTTCACTGGGATTACGCATCCGTAAAGGCTGCTCTTTTCATGGTCTGGCACTCAACGTTAACATGGACCTTACGCCGTTTGAGCGGATTAATCCGTGTGGCTACCAGGGCATGGCCATGACTGATTGCGCCCGTCTAGGCGGGCCGGATAACATTCAAAAAGCGACAGAGTTAATGTTAAGCCACTTACAGGCTGAACTCGCTCTGCCAACTTTGCAAACTATAGAAGGCTTTAATGAGTAACGTAAAGGCAAAAGCCGGAGTTAAACTCCGCGATGATGAAAAGGTCAGGCACATTCCGGTTACCATCGTTCCTACTGAAAAAGAGGAAATGCTGCGTAAGCCTGAATGGATAAAGATTAAGCTGCCACGCACAACGGATCGCATTGATCACATCAAGAAAACCCTGCGCAAAAATAACCTGCACTCGGTATGCGAAGAAGCCAGCTGCCCTAACCTGGCGGAATGCTTTAATCATGGTACTGCTACCTTTATGATTTTGGGTGATATTTGTACCCGTCGTTGCCCGTTTTGTGATGTTGCCCACGGTAAACCGTTACCACCAAGTGCTGAAGAGCCACTGAAGCTGGCAACAACCATTAAGGAAATGGCGCTCAAATATGTGGTAATTACTTCCGTAGACCGCGACGATTTGCGTGACGGTGGCGCCCAGCACTTTGTTGACTGCATTAAAGCCATTCGGGAACACAGCCCGGCGACTAAAATTGAAGTACTGGTACCGGATTTCCGCGGCCGCATGGACCGCGCACTGGACATCTTTAAAGACACACCACCGGATGTATTTAACCATAACCTGGAAACCATTCCGCGTTTGTACCGCGAATGTCGTCCAGGCGCTAACTACCAGTGGTCACTCGACTTACTCAAAAAATTCAAAGCGCAGCATCCTGACGTCCCTACCAAATCTGGTTTGATGATGGGCATGGGTGAAAGTCAGGAAGAGATTGCTGAGGTTCTGAAAGACCTGCGTGCGCACGATGTGGAGATGTTGACACTGGGTCAGTACCTGCAACCTAGCCGTCACCACTTCCCGGTAAAACGCTATGTGCACCCGGATGAATTTAATGCACTTGGTGATACCGCTAAGGCATTAGGCTTTACCCATGCCGCCTGTGGCCCCATGGTACGTTCCAGTTATCATGCCGACCGTCAGGCGGCCGGAGAAGAGGTTAAATAGCCTCTTCTTTATCTTTCTTGTCCATGGAGTACTTAACTGCCCGACGGCGTCCGGCTTTTTTCGCTTTATACATAGCAAGGTCGGCGCCGCTAATAAGCGAGTCCAGTTGCTTGCCCACCTGATCAGTATCACACACCCCAAAGCTGGCACTCAGTTGTAAACCATCGAGTTGTGTTTGGGTATCAATATCTCCCAGCCAGTTTTGAATGTCATGGCAATAGGCCAGGGCCTGATTGACATCAGTGTCCTTTAAGCACAACACGAACTCTTCCCCGCCAACTCGTGCACAACTCACCGTCGCATCAGTCAGATGCGCGGCTAATACTTCGCCAACCTGCATCAACACCCAATCACCCGCCTGATGGCCATAATTGTCGTTAACCCACTTCAGATTATCCAGATCAAACATGATCAGGCTGAGCGGTTCTGCACTGCTATTATGCTGCAGTGCCTGTTGTGTTACCTGCATAAACTCGCGGCGGTTATCGAGCCCTGTGAGCGAGTCTGTTGAGGCAAGCCTGGCCAGCAATTGTTGCTGTTTTTGCAGCCTACGAATACCGAAAACCGTAATAAATAACAGTGAAGCTGCCAGCGCAATAAGTAAATAAGTGCCGATAACGTTTTGTTCGGCCCGTGCCACCTGGTTAGCCAACAATGCCTGATGGCTGGATAACAGCCGAAGTTCCTCGTCGGCCTGACGCAAAGTCGCCTGAGCATTATTCACTGCCAGGTATTGGGTCGCGGCGAGGCGGTTTTGACTGTTTTCGCTCTCAATGGCGACCTGCTGCCAGTGATAAGCCTGCGGGTAATCGTTCTGTTGTTTGCGGATTTTTGCTTTCAGAGTAGCTGCGGTGACCAGCCCTTCTGAATAGTCAGCCATCTCCTGTCGAGCCAGTATTGGGTCTACTTTCGCTTCGGCTTCGTCGTATTGGCCTAATGCATAGAGAGCCTGGGCTTCAATGTTTTTAAGGACCACCCAATAGTAAAAATAGTTGAGTGCTTTAATGGCTGGTTCATAACGACCGACGGCCGCTAAAACGGCCTCATATTGCCCGGAGTCAAGTAAATAACGCGTCCAGTTAATAAAGGGTTCAACGGTATAAAGTGATTTTGGCAACGACAGACAAGCGGCCTCCAGCGTTGCCAGCCAACGAGGCGTAATGGCGTTAATATCGAGCCCCTTTTGCGCTCGGAATTCCTGTGCAATATAGCGACAGCGCATCTCGCCGCTCACCTTCGCCAGTTCCGGGCCGGTAACCCGTTCAAGTAACTGAAGCGCCTCGTTATACATTTGCAGGTTGCTATAGTAATTCACCACGCTAATGTTCGCTGTGTACCAGGTATTGTTTCTCGGCAATTGGCCTAACAGTGCCTTTAGTTCAGCAGACAGTAGCAAGCCCTCTGACCACTCCCGGTAACCGTAGTAAATGCTAAGTAGCGTAGCTCTGGCACGTAAGCCAAGTTCATCAGCCGGGTGCCTGCGACTTATAGGCTCTATAATGCTAACGGCGCGGTCAGAATCACTGGCGATTGCAGCGTGAAATCCCAGCAGATAGTCACGGTAATCCTGCTCAGCCGGCGTTAAAGACTGGTTGCTCAATGCCTGTAATAACTGCCGCGATTTGGCAGGATCGGTGACTCTCAGCGTATCGGCTTGTGCCAACAACTGTACAGGGGCTTCTGTTGCGCTTACCGGCAACGAAAGCATTATTATCAGCAATCCGATGACACCGGATTGCTGCCATAACGGTCTGGGAATTACTCGCAATACCAAATAACTTGCCTTTACTTCAGACAGACGGACTTATTAATCATTGCACGGATAATCAAGGCTAACTACCCATGCCAGTTGAATGCGCTCGCAGGGGTAAATATAGCAGTAAATAGTGAGAATTAACCTACCATTGTCGAAGAGTATTCATAAACCCGATTGCGACCATAATGTTTGGACTGATAGAGCGCCAAATCAGCGGCTGCATAGAGGTTTTCAAGCTTGTAGCCCGCCTGAGAAGAATTACTTACGCCAGCACTGACAGTCAGTTTAAACTGATACTCGCTCATGCTTGACTGGATATGTTCAATTGCCATCCGGCAGCGCTCGGCGATGTGCATAATTTCGGCTTCCTGTTTGCCGGTAATCACCGCGCCAAATTCTTCTCCGCCCAGACGGCCGACAATGGCATCGTCGCCAACACTTTCTTTTATGGCTTTAGCGGTTTGTATTAGTGCCCAGTCACCCACCTGATGGCCATAGGTATCATTAATATTTTTAAAATGATCGAGGTCGAGCAGGATCAGGCCAACCAGGCTGCCGTTTTTCTGCGCCTGAGATAATTTTTCGGTTAAACAATCGGTAAAGTGGCCACGATTGGCAATCTGCGTCAGCGCGTCGGTTTGCGCAAACATCTTTAACTTTGATTGCACTTTACGGCTACGATACGACCAGAATAACAACGATGATAACAGGATAGAAACCAGCGCCAGTGCCAATAATGAATTTTCCAGGCGCTCATTAATGAGCATGGATTCCGCTTTTAGCAGTTCATTTTGTTTATCCAGCAGCTCAATTTCACTTTGTTTGGCATCTATGTCAAAACGGGCCTGCTGAATGGCAATTTCGTCCGCCAGTTGGCGTTCATACATGTTTTGTTCTAATTGCTGACGGGCCGTCAGGTATTGGTATGCCTGTTTGTAATCACCATTGCGCTCGGCCAGCTGGCGCTTTATATCGTAGGTATCGATTAAGGGCTGCGGAAAGTCTTCTTTAAACTCCACTTCCATGACTTTGTCGGCGTAGTGCCGGGCGTTGTCAAAGGCTTCATTTTTCCAGTAAACGATAGCAAACAAACTGAAAATCTCAATAAGTTGTCCATCGGTAGGGAATTTTTCCGCTTTCATCAGAGTGGTCGTTAATACTGTTTGCGCTTCATCAAGCCGATTTTGCTGTAACAACCACTTGGCTTTCCAGATATTAATATTAACAATGGTGTAATTCTGATTTGCGTTGTTACAGACCTGGTCGGCCTGGGAAAATTCGGCCAGCGACAGGTCATCCAGTTGCAATTTAGACTTGGTAGAAATAATGACCAGATGCAACCCGCAGCGAATTCGCGGTACCAGTGCTTCGCTGGAAAACGCCTTTTCGGCAAAATGCAACGCAGTTTCAGGTTGGCCGATATTCAAATGAAAAAGCGCAAGATTTAGATAAGCATCCGGCTTATAGGTGGAATCCGGGACTTCCTGCAACAGGGCTAATAATTCCTCGACCCGCTGTAAGCCACTTTTCCAATCGCGCTTTACGCCGAGCAAATTTATCAGCGAACCGAGAATGCGCAGCCGCAGTTCCGGCTGCACAGGTTCTTCCAGCAAACTATCGTAACGGGCAATAATATCGGTGAGGTCATTGTCAACCGTTAGGATCAAACCTAGCAAATAACGATAGTAGAACACTTCATCCGTATCCAGAGACGCCATCGGAATGCTCGCCAGTTTGGCTTTTGCCATTTGGTGATCGGACAAACGAACACTATCGATATGCCGCAGTTTGTCGATATGCTCTGAACTCAATACAGACCAACTCAGGCACAGAAAAAAACCGAACCAAATAAATCGTCGCATCTATACAGTTATTACCCTACCGCTATCTAAAAATACGTTTATGCGTCTTTTGCAGGTTCTTCGGGTTGTTCGTTATCGTCATCATCAGGGTCTGTAGGATCATAAATTGACAGTGTAGGGTTATTCTTGTCCTGTGCAATTGTGGTTAACAACTGGTCAAGTTCGGCCCGTTCTGCCGGTGACAAATTATTTATTTCTAAGCTAGGGTCTACCCCCAACTTTTCTAACAAAGAAATTGCTCCCATCTTTTTTGCTCCTTATTATTCGCCTAATGCTTTATTTGTATTTTTACCATGTGACGCCGGATAAATCGACTTTAATCGTATGACAATTTCATCATTCGGTATTAACCGTCGCCCGGGCGGGATCACCAGTGTCGAAATTAATGAAATATCCGCCTTTGGCAATTCATCCAGGCGTTGCCAGATGATCCGCGGTTGTTGAGTAGGCAAAAAAGGCGACTCATATATCGCTACCTGATGTGAAGGCGCATAATACTCTAGCAGCATATCCACCAGAACCTGTCTTTCCGGCGCGCCGGTCAGACGCGGCGTTAGCGATAAGTCGCCAGCATGACCCAATTGCCACAATATAACATAGGCACTGGGGTCAAGCTTGCGCTGATAAAACATAAATTGACTTGCCTCAAATTGCTGGCAACCATAGGCCCCAGGGTCGATGCCCATATCAGCGTACAAACAAGCGTCAGCGGAAATTCCCGGCTCCATCCATGCCTCAAAGCCCTCTTCGGTTGCTTGTTTAATGGAATGATGTGGCACCTGAGCAAACACGCCCGGATGGCCATAAAACGCGCCCACCACTTTTTTATTGTTGCGCACCTCAGCAAGCATAGCAGCCTGCATTTGCTGGTAAGTATTACGGCGGTCTTTATTGTCAGCGTAAAGATGCTGCAATGAATAGGTACATGAGTTGAGCGTCGCCAGCCATTTCTCAATCACCGGATGGCAACTGGTAAACACTATATCGGCTTGCTTAATATGATTTTTACAACGCTCGGTTATATGTGCACCAAGTACCATTCCAGGCCCGACACAGACCAGCGTTCCCTTTTTATAATTCATCTTTTTCCCTGCTATTACTGAGTAAGCCACCCGCATTATCAGCCAACTTTCAACCAAAGTGAACTCAACAATCCACAACCAGGCACATTAAGCATTTAGCCTGGCACCATTCCCTTGTTACAATCACTAAAATGTCAGCAGTTTGTGATAACACTATGCGTAAACAAATTTATATTGCCTACACCGGCGGCACAATCGGAATGCGCCCCTCATCCCAGGGCTATGTGCCAGCCGCCGGCTTCCTGGCGAATACCCTGGCCTCGATGCCGGAATTTCATCGCCCGGAGATGCCACAATTCACTCTGCGTGAATATGATGAACTCATGGACTCATCGGATATGAGCCCCGCAGACTGGCAATTTATCGCCGATGACATAGCCGCCAACTACCATAAATTTGATGGCTTTATCATCCTTCACGGCACCGACACCATGGCCTATACTGCCTCGGCACTGAGTTTTATGTTACAGGGCCTGGGCAAACCGGTGATCGTAACCGGCTCGCAAATCCCGCTGGCAGAACTTCGTTCCGATGGCCAGGTAAATTTACTCAATGCCTTATACATCGCTGCCAATTATCCCATTGCCGAAGTCAGTCTGTTTTTTAACAATAAACTGTTTCGCGGCAATCGCAGCCGTAAGGTCGATGCCGATGGCTTCGACGCCTTTGATTCACCTAACTTCCCTCCCTTACTGGAAGCGGGTATCAATATCCGTGTAAAAGCCGGTAAAATTGCCGGAGCCAGTAGCACTGAACTGAAAGTGAGTAAGGTAACCGCCCAGCCCATCGGGCTGGTGAGTCTGTATCCGGGGATTTCCCCTATGGTCATAGAGAATACTTTGCAACAGCCGGTCAATGCACTCATTTTACTCAGTTATGGGGTGGGTAACGCGCCGCAGAACAAGCAGCTGTTAGCACAGTTAGAAACCGCTGCAGAGCGCCAAATTGTCGTCGTTAATTGTACCCAGTGCTTTAAAGGACGGGTGAATATGGGGGGGTATAAAACCGGCCATGGCCTGTCCCAGGCGGGCGTTGTCTCCGGCTTTGACATGACCCCGGAAGCCACACTGGCAAAATTACATTATCTGCTCAGTCAGTCACTGTCATTCGATGAGCTTAAGCACCAGCTGAGCCAGAGTTTGCAGGGTGAACTGAGCAATTAACAGGAACACACAATCATGCAGTATTCAGGAACACTAAGAAAGATGCGGGTCGCCACGGATGCCGAACACGTAGCTCTGTATGAGCTACCAGTGGGCGATGCCACCGTATCAATGAATGAGCTTATCGGTAAACCGGTAAGCCTGACGTTCAGTGGCAATATTTATTGCACCCATTGCCAGCGTAAAACCAAGAAAAGCTTTAACCAGGGCTATTGTTACCCCTGCGTAATCTCACTGGCCCAGTGTGATACCTGTATTATCAAACCGGAGAAGTGTCATTACCATGAAGGGACGTGTCGCGAACCGGAATGGGGTGAAGAAAATTGTTTCTCCGACCACTTCGTGTATCTGGCCAACACCGGAAATTTAAAAGTGGGTATTACCCGTCATGTCACTGAAGGAATTTCCAGTCGCTGGATTGATCAGGGCGCCAGCCAGGCTACCGTAATGCTAAGAGTCCCCGACCGCCTCACCAGTGGGAAGGTAGAACAGCTGTGTACTCAGTATATCGGTGACAAAACCAACTGGCGGACAATGCTGAAAGGGCAGCCCGACCAGCAGGATCTGATCGCCTTAAAGCATGAGATGCTGGAGAAACTTGCCGATGATTTAGCGCAGATAGCCGCAGAAAAAGGTATTCAGGCTGTCACGCCGGTAGAGGATGTCAGCCATCAGATTAACTACCCGGTAAACGATTATCCGGTAAAAATTAAATCGATTAATCTGGATAAAACACCTGAGTTCAGTGGTGTGCTGACGGGCATTAAAGGCCAGTACTGGATGCTCGATGGCGATCGGGTGATCAATATTCGTAAATACGCAGGTTATGAGGTGGCGTTTAGCGCCGGGTAAAAAATCGCAGCAGGCCAGTTAAATAACACTGGCCTGCCACTGAGATTAAACTTCCGAGCCCTCCATTTGGCGCGCTAAGTCATCGAGCTCGCCAAGGGTGGAATCAAAGCCTTCCGTTTTTATCCGGTAACTCACTTTTACATGGTGGTTAGATTTGCCATACCTGACGACCAACTGATCAGCGTCAAAGTGCTTTACCGTATTTAAAAAACGATAAGCCAGCGGCTGTGAAGGAAACTGATATTCAACGCTGTTTTTCACGACTCATTCGTCTCCGGCCAGACCAAAATACACACACACTTCAAACAATCGTTGTTTAAAGGGTAAGGTATCCAGCTCAGACAGCACCGCCTGACTGGCCAGTAACTCACCGATCAGCTGATTAGACGAAGACAGAGGCTCGCCATTGAGTTTTGCCTGCATCAGCTGTAACTGCACGGTTGAACGTAAGGAACCATCGGCCTCGGGTGAATCAAGTTGCGCCAGTACCTCAAGGGTTAACAGTGCTTTAAGCCAGTCCTGTGGCGCCTCTACGCCTTTGCCCTTAAACCACGTGGACGGCAACATAGGATACTCTGAGCTCAGCGTCGACACCGATTGCACGTCGCTTAACACCTGCGCCACCAGTTGTTCGGTGGCACTGATAAAGGCTTCGTTCAACTGCTGTTCAAGCTGTTTATCAAGACCGGCCTGGACGGATGCCAGCTCTTTTGCCAGCGTCTTCTGCAGCTTATTGTCGTTAACTTCCTTAAGTGTTAACTGGCATTCGTCAAGCATTTGCTGGATAGCAGTGACTGACTCAGACTGAGTGTCCAACGCTTGCATAACCGTCTGCAATTGTTCGCGCCATTGCCCTGCGGCTTGTGACTGAGCCGCTTTTTGTTGCGCCTGGACCGACTTGGCTTTGTTAAACAAGTTGTCATTCGCCGCTTTAAAGGCAAACCACAATTTTGATTCAAAGCGCTTGCCGGCTGGCCCCAGCGTTTTCCACTGAGCTTGTAAAGCCTTCGCTTCCGCTCTTGCCTGCTGGATATCATCGAGTTCGCTTAAGGCATTAACCTTATCGATTAACGCTTGCTTGGCCTGGCGATTTTGCTGTAGCCACGGGGTAATCACCTCGGTAACGGCACTGCACGCCTGATCCCAGGCCTCACGCAAATGACGGTATCGCTCACTGTCTGTTTGTCCCGCCTGCTGCCATTGTTTCTTCAGGGTTTCAAATTGCTGAAAGCGCTGGCTGTTATCGTCACCGGATGCCGGTAAAGCCAGCATTTGCTCGATAAGTTGCTGACGCTCAGCGGCGGCCTTATCGTTTTGTAATTCCAGCTCTGCGTAATAGCGACGGCAAGGCTCAAATGCCTGTTCCAGGAGCTCATCAAAACGACGGTTTAAAGCCTGATCTTCCACCGTATTCGACTCGCCCAGGCTTTGCCATTGTTGCCTGAGATATTTAATCGAACGAGCCCGGCCCGGCATATCATTCTGACTCTCTCTAAGCAGCCCTTCAGCCTGCTCAATTAATTCAGGCTTGCGCGGTGCTGCCAGATAAATCTGCCAGCCTTCCAGGCGGGCTATCTGCTCTCGGGTTTGTTCGAAGCGTTTTTCTAGCATCGCCTGCGTGTCTGCCGGCAGGTCTTGATAATCGTTTTCAAGGTGCTGAAAACGGGCCATGGCGGCGCGGTATTTGCCCTGCTCTACCATGTTATTAATAATGTTAAGGTGCTTACGGCAGTGTTTTAAATGGCGCTGTTGACTGGACTGTCGCTGCTGCTCACGCACCTTCAGTTGATCCAGCAATGCTTGCCATTGGGTACGTAGAAAGGCCGGCACCAATGCCATGGAAGCGGTTTGCTCCCGCCAACTGTTTTTGATCTCTTCGAGCTGCCAGGTAACATTTGGGTCGGCCAGCCACTGTTGCCAGGTTTGCAACTGCGTTTGTAATGCCGCCACCTGACGCTGTAAATCCGGCAGACGATCCCAGATATGCCGGTAACTGTCGAGGGTGCTTTCAATTTCGTCGGCCGGCGCTTCAAATGCCTGTAAGGTCACCAAAGCCTGCTCAGCCGCTTCTACGGCTTGCTGAAATACCGTCACCTCACCCAGTGTCAGACTCAGAATCTGTTCACCCTGCAATTGTTTGTGAAGCTGTTTTACTTCGGCAACGGCTTTGCTACATGCCTGCCTGGCTGCCTGATGAGCGGCGGCTTGCTGCTGGGCTTCAAACTCTGGTTTAAGGCGGGCAAGTAGCGCGGATACCCGCTCATTCAAAGACTGCAATTTGGTGTTATATTCGTCACGGGTTTCGTCATCCAGGCACGCAAAATCCGCTTTGAGTGTTTCAAACTCCTGATTAAGTGAGGTCTGGTCAGCGCCGATTTGCAGGTAATCTGACTTCTCCAGCAGTGCCAATAGTTTTGACAGCACCAGAGTGACCTCACGGCCCAGACGTACGGGTTTTTGTGCTTGTTCCTGTAAATAAGCCAGGCGCTCTGCAATTGCTTGCTGTACCGAGGTATCGGTTGCTTTACGCAATAGCTTCTGCAATAAATCGGAATCCTGACTCTGCTCGATGATAGCAAGCTTTAACCCCGTTTCCGGCGTCGCTGAAATCAACTGCTGCGTAAAACTGCTCCGTCCCAGCTTGTTAATTATTGCCAGACAGAACGGTTTATCCTGGTGCAGCTCGGTCATCAACGGCAGGCATTTTATAACCTGTTCAGCCGGTGCCGACTTCAGCAGGTACTCTTTGATCTCCGGCATGCTGATTTCAGCATCCCCATCAATCAGAGCGCACTCGACTTTGGCCTGAGCAGCGGTTAATAAACGGGGCTCCCTGGCAATCTGAGACATCTTTAACCACAGGGCAAAGGAATTAAGTTTCTCCAGTGCCGCCAGACTCACTGCCGCAACCGAATCATTGAAGGCCAGTTCATGCAGGATACGCCGTTCATTAGGCGAATCTGGCGATAAATTTTCAATGGCTTTTAATCTTGTGTCCGGATCATTACTACTATGGGAAGGCGAAAAAAATCGACTAAATATCATCCTGTTTAAACCGCGCAATGGATTGTTCATTAGACTGGCTTTCGCGTAATTCGCGACGCAGCTCACTTTTGCTCTTGTGGATAATTTCGCCACTTTCGCCAACGGTCATATGTTCGTTGGATTGAGCTACCCTGGCCTGATACAGCAATACCGCCTGCAGACAGTTTTCTTTTTGTTCGTCAGACAGTACTTTACCATCAGGCCATTTACCCGTTTCAACCGCCAGGCGCAGACGTTCGTAAACGTCTGGTGTCATGGCGGCGAGAAGTTGTTCTACATTCATTTACCCGACCGTTTTAAAAGCACAATTCGAACCCGATTGATGCCATACCATAAAAACCCAATCACACAGGTCATGAGCGCTACCGAATGCTGGGTATCGCCTGGCGACACACCACCCCAGTACATAAATCCGAAACCACCAATGAACAACAGCATAGCGAGCATAGACTGGTTTTGAATGCTATGCATTTTCTTAAACCGTTTCATGTTCTCTTTACGCTCAATATCCTCTACCGAGGCTTCGCCATAAGAGAAATCACAGTGAGAACAAGTCTTGGCTTTATCTGACATCTTCTTACCACACGACGGACAATCAATTAACGCCATTCTATCTCCTCTAATCGTTATTTCCAGGGTGACTAACTGCTCGCTCTGTAAGGTAAACTAACGACGCTTCGTTTTTTACCCTGATCAGGAGCAGTAAGACACCATATCAAAAAGCCAGGAGTCAGCCCTGGCTTTTTAAAAACAATGCCGGTGCCAGTCTTTTTACTGACAGAAACCGGCTCTGGTTTACTTTTACTTTTCGTTCTCTTTTACACGCTGCCAGTAGTGATCGACAGTCGCCTTCATCTCTTTGCTGAGTAATACAATACCGAACAGGTTAGGCAGGGTCATCACCACAATTGCCACCGCAGAGAGTGCCCAGACCAGGGTTGTATCAGAGAAAGACGCCCAAACAAACCCGGCCACATAAATTACCCGGTACGGCATGATTGAACGTGGCCCTAACAAATAGGTCATGGCACGGTCACCGTAGTAAGACCAGGCAATGGCGGTTGAAAAGGCAAATAACAATAAACCAATCGATACAATGTACTGGCCAAAGTCGCCAAACCAGCCACGGGTAAAGGCAATGGTCGTCAGCGAGGCTGAGTGAACCAGTGATTTACCTTCTATGATGAGGTTCTCTTTCACCGGCTTACCATTTTTAATTTGCAACGTGCCGGAGAACGGATCTTCACTGCCCACCAGATACTGAACATCTTCAGCAACAGAACGGGCGTTGATTAAGGTGTAGCCACCGGTGACAGCAGAACCATTGACCACGGTAATGGCACCGGTATAGCTTTCCACTTCATTACCGTCCACCCCATTCAGGAAACCATACAACTGACTTTTATCGGCATCAACACTATCGGTATATTCACCGGCTACAAACACCATGTCGGAGCGATCAAACACGTTTTCGTGTTTTTCCTTCCACACACCCGATGACAAAATCACCAGACCAGTGATGGTACAAATAATAATCGTATCGATAAATGGCTCGAGCAGTGACACCATGCCTTCAGAAGCCGGTTCCTTGGTTTTTGCCGCAGCGTGAGCAATGGGCGCAGAACCCTGGCCCGCTTCGTTAGAGAATAATCCCCGGTTTACCCCGCGGTTAAAGGCATAAGCCAGTGACGCACCAAGGAAGCCCCCGGCCGCTGCTGAACCGGTAAAGGCATCGCTGATTACCGACATAAACGACGGGATCACGTTTTCGATGTTGGCAAAAATCACCGCCAACGCACCAATCAGATAAACCACCGCCATAAAAGGCACGACCCGCGCCGTAAAAGCTGCGATGCGCTGAATACCGCCGAGGATAACCAGTGCCAGTAAAATACCCAGTACGCTACCTACTATCCATGGCTCAAATCCAAAGGTGGTCTCAATACTGGTGGCAATACCGTTACTTTGTGGCAGGTTACCGGTACCGAAAGAAGAGATAACCGTCGCGATAGCAAAAGCCACCGCCAGCCATTTCATGTTCAGGCCCCGGTCCATGAAGTACATGGGTCCACCAGCCATGGTGCCATCTTCGGTTTGTACCCGGTATTTATGAGAGAGCGTGACTTCCACAAACTTGGTGGTCATACCCAAAAATGCCGTGGCCCACATCCAGAACAGCGCCGCCGGACCGCCCAGGAATATAGCAAACGCCACACCGCTGATGTTACCGGTACCTACCGTCCCCGAGAGTGCGGTGGTGAGCGCTCGGAAATGCGTGGTATCGCCGGGATCGTCGTTATGATCGTACTTACCGGTGACCACTTTCCATGCGTGCTTGAAAAAGCGAATTTGTGGAAATTTCAGGTATATCGTAAAAAACAGACCGACACCCAACAGCACAAAGGGAAACCAATCAGCCCCCCCGAGCATCCCGTCAAGCGACGTTAAAAAATTAAACAAGCCTTCCAAACCAGTTTCCCCTTGTTGTTAATGTTTATTGTTGTTATGTCCTTAAACTGCCAACCACGTTGTTCGCGGCTACCAGGATATCTTCACCAAACTGCTGGCATCGTTGCACAGACCAGCCGAATAATGGATCAGGTAAATTATTATTATCTTTAAAAGGCATTTCTATCGTATAGGCCAGACATTCAAACGCCTGCCCTACTGCGTTAGACGCAATGGTCAGGTCGGCTTGTCCGGGCTCGTCCTTGGCGTAGCCGAACTCATCCTGAAATTCGGGAGTCGCCATCAGCAAGGCGTCCTTAAATTGGTTTTCCAGCGCTTTCAGCTTGTCACTGTAGGCCGGAATCCCTTCGCTGCCTGCCACAAAGTTGTAGGGCAGAGCTTCATCGCCGTGCAAATCGAGGTACATGTCAACGCCCACCTCATGCATGGCATTGAGTACGTAATAGACTTCCGGGCTGCGCTCAAGGCTAGGTGTTTTCCACTCACGGTTTAGGTTTGCACCCACCGCATTGGTGCGCAGGTGCCCCCGTGCGCTGCCATCCGGGTTCATATTTGGCACAATATAAAACACCGCCTTTTCCAGCAGGGCGCGGCTTATACCGTCCTGCTCATCTAACAGACGGCCAATAATACCTTCCGCACACCACTCGGCCATGCTTTCACCGGGATGTTGACGAGCCGTGATCCAGATATTGCGCTTATCTTCTCCTGGCTCACCTATCACCAATAGCGACATGTCGCGTCCGTCCAGGGTATCGCCCAGATACTTAAGTTCACACAACGGCGAGCACTGCGCATCGGCTAATAAGTCCAGATGTCGCTCGTAGCTGTAAGGAATGAAATAAGCAAAGTATACCTGCGGCTGCTCCAGCGCAATACTGAACGTCAGAATGTCACCGTTAAATTCACTGTCGACCCGAAACCAGGTCTGGCGATCGTAGGACGCCAGTACATTATACCCTTCCCAGCCTTTTGGATAGGCTGATGAAGCAAGATCACTGATATGCAGTGTATGCAAGCGGTTGACCTCTCCGGTCAGGCGGAAGTGAAACCACTGATAAAAATCGGATTGATTGTCTTTATTGATCGCGAGCATGATGTCGTCAGGTTGCTCGGCACGGATTACGCGGATGTTACCGCTGTCAAAAAGGCTGGATATCTGCATCTGTCGTTATAGTTATCTGTTTTATTTTGGTGTGCGAATGGCTTTAATTTAACACAGTAGAGTTTAACAATACTATGCACTTAAACGGTGAAAAGCGGATTTTTGTGGATTCTGGCCAACTATTAGTCAGTTAGCCGCGGATAAAAAAACGGCACCTGTGAAGGTGCCGTTTAAAGCTTGTACAATTGCGTCTTACGCTGGCAGTGTCGGCACGGTGATCCCGGCCATATCCATCGCCACACGCATTACCTGACAGCTGTAACCAAATTCATTATCGTACCAAACATAAAGGGTTAAACGATTGTCAGCTACGATAGTCGCCTGTGAATCAACTACGGATGCCGCACGGGTGCCTACCATATCGGTTGACACCACTTCAGTCGACGCAGTGTAGTCAATCTGATGCTGTAAAGAGGAGAACAGCGCGGTATCACGCAAAAACTCATTTACCGCCACTTTATCGGTCGCTTTATCCAGGTTCAGGTTCAGAATGGCCATCGACACATTGGGTGTAGGCACACGGATTGCGTTGCCGGTCAGTTTACCCGCCAGTTTCGGGTAAGCTTTCGCTACAGCCTTGGCAGCACCGGTTTCCGTGATAACCATATTCAATGGTGCACTCCGCCCGCGACGCTCGCCTTTGTGGTAGTTATCAATCAGGTTCTGATCGTTGGTGTACGAGTGAACCGTTTCAACGTGGCCGTTAACAATACCGTATTCTTCGTCGAGGGCTTTTAACACCGGCGTAATAGCATTGGTGGTGCAGCTTGCCGCCGACACAATGGTATCAGATTCGCCTATATCGGCGTTGTTTACCCCGTACACGATGTTTTTAATATCGCCCTTACCCGGCGCTGTCAGCAGTGCTTTTGCTGTGCCTTTCGCTTTCAGGTGCAGGCCCAGGCCATCCCGGTCGCGCCAGATACCGGTGTTATCAATCACCAGCGCATTGTTAATGCCATACTCGGTGTAATCAATCTCATCCGGGCTGTTAGCGTAAATCACCTGAATATATGAGCCATTGGCTTTTAAGGCGTTACGCTCGTGGTCGATAGTAATACTGCCGTTAAACGGCCCATGGACCGAGTCACGACGCAGCAGACTGGCACGTTTTTCCAAATCACCGTCACGACCACCACGCACTACAATGGCGCGCAGGCGGAGTTTATTATTTTGTCCCTGACGCTCAATCATTAAGCGAGCCAGTAACCGACCGATACGGCCAAAACCGTACAGTACAACGTCCTGGGGTTCATGATCATCTGATTTATCGACCACGTCCGCTAACTTGTCCTTCAGGTAGGCGTTAAGGTCTGTTTTGTCGACGGCACTGCCATAGTGAAAATCGAAAGCCAGTTTACCAATGTCAATCTGGGCTGGTGCCAGTTGCATAGCGTTGATGGCTTCTAAAATAGGATAGCTCTCGCGCAGGCGTAATTTAATGCCTTCGTGCAGACGGACTTTACGATGAGCTTTGATTACATCAATCGCACTGGCGTTTAACAGTGTGCGACCGTACACAGAGATTTCAATAGACTTATTACGGTATAATTTACCTATAATCGGTAACATCATTTCTGCGTATTCCTGGCGCTCCTGCCAGCTGGATTGCAATTCTTGCTCAAAGGGTTGGTTCATACTAGTGCCTTCATCAAATAAATCATGTATAAAATTGACGATGTGTACAGGAATATGTGGTTGTACGTCAGAACACTCCTACCTCTTATTCCCGTCGGCAGGTATTCTAAATAATCAAAGAGGTAACTCCAAATTGTTGAAAAGTTTCAGAAAATCAATAAAAACAAGGAAGCAGAGGGATTTATTAAGTAATTTTTCCACAGTTTTGAAAGGGGGGATTTGTCTGACTTCTGCCCTGCTGCTCAGTGCGTGTGGCGATTTTTTTGCGCCCAGCGTTAAAACTATTTGCGAAGACTACCCGCATTTTTGTGCCGATTTAAACACCGATGGCTGGTGTCGGGCTGAACGGTCAGAAATTATTCGTCACCGCTTTAACTTTAAAGACGATGACAGCGACCGGCCTAAGTACGATTTGTTGATCAACTACGAAAACTACGAGTCCTGTATTGCCAAGGCGTCACAGATTGAATATATCAAATACCGTGATAAAGAATTTGCCCGTAAGGAAGCCACCGTCTCCATCAACAAATCGCTAAAGCAGTTACAATGGCAAACCAAGAACTCACAAGACCCTTATATCTCGTATTATCAATGGTCTAGATTTGGCTACGAGGATGCCAGAGCGCGTTTTGTGGCGGCAGCCAGACAAGGTGTGTTCAGTGAACCGAAGTACTATATCGACCTGGCCAGCATTCTGATTGCCGACGATCCACTGGCGGCCCGGGATGCGTTGTTCATGGCACTGAGTCAGTACGCTAACGTGGAACAGGAAATTGACGGTCATATCAGCAGTATGCTGATGACGCTGTCGATGGACATTGAAAATTACCGTATGGCGTATGTCTGGACCAGGGTAACCAACCATTTTGCCGACAGCATCGATAGTAGTCAGCTGGTAGCTCTGAGTACTCAGCACAGTTTACCGGTAGATATTCTTGATCGACTGGCCGATGATATTGCCAGCGCAATTGAGGCCCGGGAGTTTGATGCCCACACCTTAAAAATTGATCGCTTGTGATAAGAAATTTGAAATTTAATTACAGAAAAAAACTTAATTTTTTTTCAAATAATGGTTATTGCGTGGCGAAATAAAGGGAAATGTTATTCAGGAGGCCGGCAAAGTCTGCTGCCGGCTCCTGGCAAGATAGTGCAATTTACTCCGGATTAAAATCCAGACTCACGGAATTAACACAATAACGCTGTCCGGTCGGCGCCGGACCATCGTCAAACACATGGCCAAGGTGCGCCTCACAGTTTTTACAATAAATCTCGGTGCGGCGCATGCCATGGCTTTCATCAAAACGATAGCCTACGTTATCGTCGTTTGTTTGCGAGAAAAACGAAGGCCAGCCACAACCCGATTCAAACTTACTGGTATTGTCGAACAACGCCACGCCGCAACATTTACACGCATAAGTACCACTGCGTGACTCATACAACAAAGTACCGGAAAAAGGACGCTCAGTACCGGCTAAGCGAGTCACCCGGTATTCTTCTTCGCTGAGCTTGTCACGCCATTTATCGTTATCAGTCATTCTTCTCTCCTCGTGCTGGCAGACCTGCTACTGGATAAGCTGCAAAGGACGGGATGGATCACTCCACTCAATGTGGTATTTCTCAGCTGCGGGCTTATCGGTGCGCGAAAATGTATGAGCGCCAAAGAAATCCCGTTGTCCCTGCAACAGGTTAGCGGGCAGAACAGCCGTGCGATAGGAGTCATAATAACTTAACGCCGACATCATAGCCGGACAGGCTACGCCTTGTACCGCGCTGAGCGCCACCGTAGCTCGCCAGTCAGACTGGTAAGTTGCAACCTGCTCAGCAAAAAACGGATCCACCAGCAGGTTAGGCAGGTTAATATCCCGGTCGAAAGCATTGGAAATAGACTGCAGGAACACCGCACGAATAATACATCCGGCGCGCCAGATTTTGGCAATTTCAGCAAAATGTAAGGTCCAGCCCTGCTCTTGCGCCGCCGCATTCATAAGCTGGAAACCCTGTGCATAGGCACAGATCTTTGAACAATACAGCGCGTGCTCTAACTGGCTAATTACACTCTCACGTTGCTCATCACTCACCGCTTGAACGTCAGGACCAGCCAGCACTTTTGCGGCTTCAACGCGCTCTGATTTGAGCGCTGACAAACTGCGGGCAAACACGGCCTGAGCAATGGTTTGTGCCGGGCTGCCGGTTTGTAAAGCACTGACGGCCGTCCACAGCCCGGTGCCTTTCATACCGGCTTTGTCGAGAATTACGTCAACCAGTGGCGCCTGGGTGTCCGGATCGATTTGATCTAACACTTCAGCGCTGATTTCAATTAAATACGAGTCCAGTGGGCCCTGATTCCAGCGGCGGAACACTGCGGCAATGTCGCCTGGCGTCATGCCCAGCGCCACGCGCATGATCTGGTAAGCCTCGCAAATTAACTGCATATCGGCATACTCTATACCGTTGTGAACCATTTTGACGTAGTGACCGGCGCCATTAGGGCCAATGTAAGCCGCGCAGGGCTCACCATGCTTAACCGGCTCTCCCGGCGTTGCCGTTTCGATGGGTTTACCAGTGTCCGGGTCAACCTTTGCAGCAATAGCACGCAACATCGGGCCAACACGTTGCCAGGCTTTTTCTGAGCCGGAGGGCATTAACGAAGGGCCAAAACGTGCCCCTACCTCGCCGCCAGACACCGCGGTAGTGAAGAACAGGAATTTATCCGCAAAGCGTTTTTCGCGCTCAACGGAGTCGCTCCATAAGCTGTTACCGGTATCAATGATCACATCATCGGTATCGATACCAGCGGCAATAAGTTGCTCGCAGACCATATCCACCGGCTTACCGGCAGGGATAGACAGCAAAATAACGGCTGGCGAAATTAGCGCACCGCGCAGCGCTTCGAGGGTATCGACCGGCACGATTCTGGCTGAATCCGCGCCATTTTCCTTGCGGTCCTGAGCAACAATGGCATCAATTCGATTAGCGTCTAAATCAAAACACGCCACCTGGTAACCATGGTCGGCTAAATTAAGCGCCAGGTTCTTACCCATAACACCTAAACCAATGACACCAATATCACATGAATTATTCGGCTGAGAACCGCCATTATTTTGCATCAAAAAACCCTCTACACTTCGATGGGTGGGCATAATACCATCGACTTACGGAATGAAAAGCACAACCGTGCCGATTATCGTCAATTTGTGCTAATCCCCGCTACCGGACACAAATAAGGCATGGCTTACTACCCTGTACGAAAGTCTCACTCAACTAGTTGACTACGTGTCGCCACGTTGTGCCGGTAACGGCGTCATCTAACGGGGAAAGTCGGTGTAGCGGAACAAGGCGAAAGAATGCGCCGCTTGCAAAAACAGGTGCTGGATCCGCAATCCCGGTTGTTTCGCCGGGTGACTATAACGGGTATCCAATACCAGCGACCAGCCACCATTAGGCGATTTCAGCGGCGTATTAAACTTTATATCCCGATTGCTGGCATTAAAACACAGCAGCCAGTGTTCACAATTGTCGCCGGCTTCCTGATGGCCAATAATTTCCACTGCAAACGCTTTGTTACCACCGGATTGCCAGTCGTCATCACCTTTTCCAGACCCATCCGGCTTATACCAGTTAACTGCAGAGACATTGGAATGCAGTTGATACGCATCATCAGGCAGGTACATGCGGCTTAACAGTTCTGACTGCTGACGAATAGCAATGACTTTCTGACAATAGGCTAAAAAGTCCTGTTTATACTTATCCAGTTCCCAGTCAAACCAACTTATTTCATTATCCTGGCAGTAGGCATTATTGTTACCTTGTTGAGTACGACTCAACTCGTCCCCGCCCAGAATGTGCGGCGTGCCCTGAGAAAACAGCAGCGTGGCAAACAGGTTACGTTTCTGCTGCGCACGAATAGCCAGGATTGACTTATCCTGAGTCTCCCCTTCAACGCCGTAATTCGCCGACAAATTATGGCCGTGACCGTCGCGGTTTTCTTCACCATTGGCTTCATTATGGCGTTCGGCGTAACTCACCATATCCTGTAACGTAAAGCCATCATGATAGGTAACGTTATTCACCGAAGTATTGATGGTGCGATACCCTTTGTGAAACACATCACGCGAGCCCATCAACCGGGTAGCAAAGTCAGCGGTAGTCCCTTTATCGCCGCGCCAGAACGCTCTGACACAATCACGAAACTTATCGTTACACTCCAACCACCGGGCCCCAAAGGTGCCTAACTGGTAACCGCCGGGCCCAATGTCCCAGGGCTCTGCCACTAACACCGCCGTCTTTAAAACCGGATCCTGATGAATGGCTCTGAGCAACCCGGCAAATACGGAAAACTGCTGAGGATCCCGCCCTAGGCAGGCGGCCAGATCAAAACGGAAACCGTCGACGCCTATTTCGCTCACCCAGTAGCGTAGCGCGTCCATAATCATTGTGGTCATAATCGGGTGAGCCGAATACACGGTGTTACCGCAGCCGGAGTGATTGCTGTAAACCAGTCCACCTTTGGCCGTTTGCTCCATCAGATAGGCCTGATGGGGAAACATCCCTCTGAAACACAGTACCGGACCGTCTTTGCCGCCTTCAGCTGTGTGGTTATAGACCACATCAACAATGACCTCCAGACCCGCCTCATGATAGGCATCAACCATTGTTTTGCATTCATTGAGCGGATCGCTGTGACCATAACGCGGCTCAGGCGCAAAATAGTTAACCGGGTTGTAACCCCAGTAGTTGGTCAGTCCTTTTTCGGTAATGTATGGCTCAGGCATAAATGACGCCAGCGGCATAAACTGCACCGACGTGATACCCAGCGATTTGAGGTGGCTGAGCACCGCCGGATGGCAGGCGCCAAGATATTTACCCTGCTGTTCTGCGGGCACCTCGGGATGACGCTGAGTGAGTCCCTTAACATGCGCCTCGTAAAGGATTCGGCGATGTTTCTCAATATTCGGTTTAGCTGGCCGTGACGCCGTATTAGTTGCGACAACAACCCCTTTAGCCACCATAAACTGACTGTCCCCCTGATACTGACGGGCATTCCAGTGTATTGGCCGGCTCAGTTGCCGTGCGTAGGGGTCAATTAATAATTTGTCGGTGGGTGAATAGTGCAGACTTTCCGTGCCGCGGTCGACCCGGTAACCATAAAGCATGCCTTCACTTACGCCTTTAAGACAGACATGCCACACGTCACCGGATTTTGCCGGCATGACAATTTCATCGAGCGTTTCTTCGGTATCGGCATGAAACAGACATAAAATCACCGCTCTGGCGTCCGTGCAGGTCACGGCAAAATTGCACCCTTTATCCGTAAGCGTTGCGCCTAACGGAAAAGGACTGCCTAAATCTACTTCCCTGGAGGTAAAATTCCGTGCGCCGCTCAAAGTCACTCCTTGTTAAATACAATAAATAATGTTGCCAATGGGGGTAAATTCACATTGATTGAATAAGGCTGATGATTCCATGGCACCGGCTCAGCGATACAAGTTTCAGGCGTTGCTGCGCCGCTTCCCCAATATACGCTATCATCAGTATTCAATACCAGTTGGTATTCACCCGCCTGTTGCACGCCAACACGAAACTGTTGCCGCGGCTCAGGGGTCATATTACTGATCACATAAACCTGCTGTGTGTCACTGAGGTTATGGCGAACAAACGAGAACACGCTTTGTTCATGGTTGTGTAAGTCTATCCAATCAAAACCCGCGGGATCGTGATCGCGCTCATGCAAAGCGGGTAATTGCTTGTACAGGTGATTCAAATCACGGTACAGGCGCTGTATGCCCTGGTGCTTGTCAAAGTCCAGCAAGCGCCAGTCAACCGACGCATCGTGGTTCCATTCGCTGCTCTGACCAATTTCAATGCCCATAAAATTAAGCTTTTTACCCGGATGGCCAAACATAAATGCCGCATAACAGCGTTGGTTCGCCGCCTGTTGCCATTCGTCACCCGGCATTTTCCCCAGCAGACTGCCTTTGCCATGCACAACTTCGTCGTGGGAAATGGGGAGAACAAAATTCTCGTCGAAAGCGTACACCATACTGAAGGTCATTTCAGAGTGATGATAGGTACGATAGGCAGGGTCTTTGCTGATGTAGTGCAATGAGTCGTGCATCCACCCCATATTCCACTTAAAGCCAAAGCCAAGACCACCGTCGAACACCGGTCGCGATACTTTTGGAAAGCTGGTGGACTCCTCGGCAATAGTCATCGCATGGGGAAAGTGACGATAAACTTCCTCGTTCATCCATTTAAGCAGGCTGATGGCTTCAAGGTTTTCATTGCCACCGTGTACATTGGGGATCCACTCGCCCTCTTCCCGTGAATAATCCAGATACAGCATACTGGCCACTGCATCCACCCGCAAACCATCTACGTGGAAATGCTCCAGCCAGTACAACGCGTTGGCAACCAGAAACTGCCTGACGGTCTCTTTACCAAAGTCGTAAATACAGGAGTTCCAGTCAGGATGCCAGCCCCGGCGCGGATCGGCATATTCGTAAACATGGGTGCCATCAAACCGGGCCAGGCCGTGGCCGTCTTCCGGGAAGTGGGCGGGTACCCAGTCGATGATGACACCAATATTATTCTGGTGGCAGGTATCGACAAAATATTTAAAATCGTCCGGCGAACCAAAACGACTGGTCGGTGCAAATAACCCTACCGGCTGATACCCCCATGAACCATCAAAGGGAAATTCAGATACCGGCAATAGCTCAACGTGGGTATACCCCATTTCTGTAACGTAGGCGACCAGCTCCTGGGCCAGTTCGCGGTAACTAAGGTAACGCTGTTCGGGGTTTCCCGGCCGCTTCCACGACCCCAGATGCACCTCGTAAACACTCATGGGGCTGTGATATTTATTTTGCTGTGCCGCCGCTTGCAGCCAGTCAGCGTCATGCCATTCATACTGCTTGTGGTCGTAAATCAGCGATGCATGAGAGGGATACTGTTCTGCATAAAAGCCCAGCGGATCAGCTTTGTGAGGTAACTGATGACCATTGGCATCTTTTACCTGATATTTATACCGCACGCCTTCTGTTAAGCCCGGCACAACCAGCACCCAGTAACCCATGTCGGTCTTTTGCATAGGGTGGCAACGGCCGTCCCAGCCGTTAAAGTCACCGATAACGGAAACCGCTGATGCATTAGGCGCAAACACCGCAAACCTAACCGCTTCGGCGCTGAAGCCATCACGTTCCAGCGTAATAAGCTGGGCGCCGGCCTGGCGGTATAAGTTTTGCGGCTCGTGATCGATAAAATGCACCGCATGATAAGCTTCGGCCTGGAACTGATAGGGGTCGGTAACCAGCGATTGCCCTTCATCAGTGGTCACTTTAAGCTGATAAGCCGATGCGCTGCTAAGGCCCTCAATCACGGCATTAAACAATCCGTCTCCATTGATGGCGTTTAGCATGCCCAGCGACTCACCTGAAGCCGCATTGACAACTTCCACCGCTTGCGCACCAGGTTGCCAGTACTGCACAAAGGTATTCGTGCCATTATATTGCGGGCCCAACACGGCAAAGGGATGCTGGCAATGTGCCTGCGCTAACTGTCCTTCAAAATGCATTCCTGACTCCTACTTCTTTTGCGCCTAAGCGGTTAATTTACTGCTCGTCTTCGTTGCGACCAGCGGCCTGGCGACCCGCATCAATGCCGGCGGCCAGAGACTGAATATCCTGATCGGCAAAAATGCTTTCAAGATTGCGTGACAACTTACGTCGCCAGTTAGGATATTCCATAAACGTGCCTGGTATATTGACCGGCTTATCCATTTGTAACCAATCTTCGAGCTGTAGGCTCAGCAACGCACTGCTGCCATAGGCCATATGCGTCTGCAGTGCAAAGTTAAGCTCTGTGCTCATCCCCGTCACATTGACATCGGTACCTACTTCACTCCCAGCCCGACCGTGGCCGTGCAGCGAATTTAGAATTTCCTGCTTGTCTTCATGACGAGAAGCATACAGGGTTTGTAGCACATCGTCGTCGGTATACAAGCCCAATTGCTTACCCAATTCCAAATCAAGACAGTGCCAGTAACCAATCAGGGTTGGCATATCATGGGTGGTCAGAGTAGACATGCTCTGCTCTGGATAGTGCGCGGGAGAGTAAAAACCACCGTCTTCGGCCTTCTCAAAAAAGAACACCCGGTAGGAATACACGCCGTTGTCGGCCAGTACCTGGCGAATTTCTTCCGGCACGGTACCAAGGTCTTCACCAATCACCAGCGCCTGATGACGATGACTTTCCAGCGCCAGAATGCCCAGCAGGTCTTCCAGCGGATAATAAACATAGCCGCCTTCCTTCGCGTGGTCTCCCTGACAAACCCACCACAAGCGTAACAGCCCCATGGCATGGTCAATTCTCAATGCACCGGACGATTGCATATTGGTGGCAAATAAATCGATGATTGGCTGATAGCCCTGCTGATAGAGGACCTCAGGGTCCATCGGAGGCAAGCCCCAGTTCTGGCCAAGCGGGCCGAGAATATCCGGCGGAGCGCCAACACTGGCTGCGGTACAGTAGAGGTCTTTGTTACCCCAAATTTCGGCACTGCCTTCACTAACGCCTACAGCCAGATCGCGATAGATCCCTACCGGCATACCAGCAGCGATAGCAGCCTGATTGGCTTTTTCGAGCTGCGCTGCTGCCTGCCACTGCAGGAACATGTAAAACTGCACCCGCTTTTTATGCTTCTTAGCAAACTTCGCTACGGCTTCATTGTGAAAGTCCCGCCAGTTTTCTGGAAAGACCGGCCAGCCCCAGGCTTCTTTCCCATCATTTTGCAGATATTCCTGCATCGCATCATAAGTGGCCTGCATCTGAAGACTTTCGCCACCGGCTTGAATAAACGCTTTAAATTCGCGGTTTTGTTTGGTGTTTTTCTTTAGGTAAGCGGTGTAATACTCATCAAACAAGCGGTTAAGCGCGGCCATTTTAAGGTCTGTGACCAGGCTGTAATCCACATATTCAACGCTTCGGGCCGTTTCCAGCCGGGCCTGGAAGGCCTCATCAGTAACAACCGCTTGCACCGCAGCGCTTTCGTATTCAGGTAATGCGGTTACATCAATGTACAGGAAGTTTAACCAGCGACGGGAAGACGGACCGTAAGGACTGCAGGCTTCGGGATTAGACGGATAAAGTGCATGGATGGGATTGAGGCCGATAAAGCCGGCGCCCTGCTTACCCGCTTTGGTGACGAGCTGGGCCAAATCAGAAAAATCACCAATGCCCCAGTTACTTTCACTACGTAAACAATAAAGCTGAACACTTAAGCCCCATAATTTGTGACCGGCGGTAATCGCCTCCGGCTGATAACAGGCTGTCGGTGCAACAATATATCGCATTTCAGCAATCAGGGTTTGCGCTTCACTCACTGAAAGCTGATGGTAGCCACAGGGCAAATCTTCAGGCAGTGCTATACTGTATTCATGAAATTCCAGTTCTTCCACCACGCCAACATTGAGCAAAGTTTGATCAACTGGTATAACTGTAAAGGTATGGCTCTCACCTTCTTCAAGGTCAAGTTTAACGGTTAACGTCGAATTGACCAAAGCCAGTGGCAACCGCAGCCAAATTTGTTTTTCCTCGGCAGTTCGTTGCACGCAAACCGGATCGAGAGGCTGCGACCATACTGTAGCGATCTCCGTATCGAGCTGTTCAGCTATCACTGATTCGTTACTGATGTCATATCCGAGAGCCTGAAGAAGTTTCGCTTTACTGGTTTCGGAAATTGTCGCTGGGTTTCCCCATGCATCAACGTATTGGGTTTCTACGCCCCGCATTTCGACAAGCTTTTGCAAAACCTGATTAGTCATAGTTGTTCCTGTGTGTGAGGTTTGCCTGATAAGCAAACCGGGTGGCATAGGCCATTTAACAATACTCTACATTATTGTTGAAGATGTTCAGACGTAAAATTGAATACGTTTGCATTGGCATTTCTGTAATTTTGCAACAAAATTAGCATAAAGTTTTGCCTTAGGTGTAGTTTTGATCCATACTTTACGTAATTATTTTTCAATTTATTAACTAACGATACAGAGGCATGTTATGACAATTCGCGTCGGGATCAATGGGTTTGGCCGAATCGGACGGCTCGTAATGCGTGCTGCGCAGAGCAGACAAGACATTGAAATAGTTGCTATTAATGATTTATTGGACCCAGATTACATTGCATACCTGTTAAAATACGATTCAACACATGGCATTTTTGACGCTGACGTAAGCGTTGATAACGGCCATTTGATCGTTAACGGTAAGAAAATCCGTGTTACTTCAGAAAGAGATCCAGCTCAGCTTAAGTGGTCAGAAGTGGATGCCGACGTAGTAGTTGAATCTACCGGCTTATTCCTGACTAAAGAAACCGCCAGCAAGCACATCGAAGCAGGCGCTAAGAAAGTGGTAATGTCAGCACCTTCAAAAGATGACACGCCAATGTTTGTTATGGGTGTAAACCACGACAGCTACGCCGGTGAGAGCATCGTTTCTAACGCATCTTGCACCACTAACTGTCTGGCCCCGGTAGCCAAAGTACTGAACGACAAGTTTGGTATTGTAGACGGTCTGATGACCACTGTTCACGCAACTACTGCAACTCAGAAAACGGTTGACGGCCCATCTCAGAAAGATTGGCGTGGTGGCCGCGGTGCGGGTCAGAACATCATTCCTTCATCAACTGGCGCAGCCAAAGCGGTAGGTAAAGTTATTCCTGCTCTTAACGGTAAGCTGACTGGTATGGCGTTCCGCGTACCTACGCCTAACGTATCTGTGGTTGACTTAACCGTGAACCTGGCCAAGCCAACCACCTACGAAGCCATCTGTGAAGCCATGAAAGCGGCTTCTGAAAGCGAGCTGAAAGGTGTTCTGGGTTACACTGAAGATGCCGTGGTATCTAACGACTTCGTTGGCGATGCACGCACCAGTGTATTTGATGCGACTGCAGGTATTGCCCTGACCGACACTTTCGTGAAAGTGGTATCCTGGTACGACAACGAATGGGGCTATTCCAACAAGGTACTTGAACTGGTTGCTCACATCAGCAAGTAATCCCTTCTGGTGATGACGAAAAAGGTGCGATTTTTATCGCACCTTTTTTATTTATCAGGCAAGATAAGTATACCCGCGCCACCTCAGAATGATCGACGTCAGGCGGACAGTGCTGGCCACGGCAATGCCAACAACACCGGACAAAGCCGGATAACAACCTTGTTGGCACGGTGACTGACCGGGGCCTTTCACCCGGGCCGCTATTCTGCGTGCTGCGCAGCCAGATGCATTGTGAGATGACGCAGATATCAAAAACAAAAAATGGGGTTAAGTACACACTTAACTGACCAACTGACAGGGTCAAGGGACATCACGAATGAATGACCAATCTTATCAAATAGAAGAGAAAGACGGTAACCGCTTCGTTACGGTGACCAACGCATCAGCCAGTTGTCGCATTAGCCTGTTTGGCGGACACGTGCTGTCGTTTATTCCAAGTCACGATAATCGTGACCGCTTATGGGTCAGCCCGGTCGCAGTGCTTAACGGCGATCGTCCTATCCGTGGTGGAATACCACTGTGCTGGCCCTGGTTTAGTGATGCCCACGGCAAGGCCAAAGGCGAACTGCCTTCGCATGGTTTTCTTCGCACCCAAATGTGGGACATCAGTGAGTTTAGCTGCGATGGTACCCGTTCAGAAATGGTCCTCACACCGGCCTCTACCAAAGGACCAGGCTTTCAGTATGAATGCGCCGTGAAATTGCGTATCAACATTGCCAGTGAGCTTTCGGTGAGCCTTGAAACTACCAGCCTGGAGCAGCAGGAGGCCTTTTCGCTAAATTGTGCCCTGCATACCTACTTTGATGTCAGTAACATCGCTGACGTGGCACTGGAAGGCCTCAGCGGTGAATATAAGGATAAACTGGAAGACTGGGCGGTAAAGCCAGCACCAGTACCCTATATTTTCACTGGTGAAACCGATCGGATCCATCAGGAAGCGCCAGAAACGCTAACCATCGTCGCCAATCATTCGCCTTACATTACAATTGGCTCTGCGGGTCACGATAGTATTGTCGTATGGAATCCCTGGCAGTCCGCTGCCAGCATGAGCGACATGGATGCCTTTGGTTACAAACAAATGCTGTGTGTAGAAACTGCCGTGACGAATGGCACTACCCTCAACCCCGGTGAGGTTCATAAGCTGACGCAGGTGATTACCTGACAGCCAGGCTGAGATGACAGCCATAAAAAAAAGGGTATGTCTGATGACATACCCTTTTTTGGTATTACAGGGGCTACATTACTTGCTGGCGTTAGCTACCGCTTCTTTTGCCAGTTGAGTAATACGATCCCAGTCACCGTTATTAATGGCATCATCCGGGGCCAGCCACGAACCACCTACACAGCGTACATTAGGTAACGCCAGGTACTCGTTGTAGTTGTTAGGGCCGATACCACCGGTCGGACAAAATACCGTCTCCGGGAATGGTCCGCTAATCGATTTAATGGCTTTCACGCCACCCGAGGCTTCTGCCGGGAAAAATTTCAGGTAAGTATAGCCTGCATCTTTTGCTTTCATCAGATCAGAGGTTGATGAAATACCTGGGATCAACGGGATTTCAAAATCATGACCCGCTTTTAACAAATCGTCCGTCATTCCCGGGCTGATAGCAAACTTAGCACCTGCTTCAACAACCTGTTTTAGCTGCTGCGCATTCGTTACGGTGCCGGCACCAATTAACGCATCAGGGACTTCATCTGCAATGCGTTTAATTACGTCCAGCGCGGCTGGGGTACGTAAAGTCACTTCCAGTACTTTAATGCCACCTGCCATTAACGCATGAGCCAGCGGCACCGCTTTTTCAACATCTTCAATAACCAGCACCGGTACTACCGGGCCTGCGGCAAAGATGTCTGCAGGTGAACTTTTCCAATTAGTCATAAAATCAACTCGCAATCTGTTGTTGTAAATACGCTGATGCGCCTAATAAGCCGTGGTCCGGCTCATTAATCAGGTATGTCGGAATATCTTTAACGTAATGTTTCATGCGTCCTTTGGCTTCAAAACGGGCTCTGAAATCGCTGTTAATCAGAAATTCCGTGAAGCGGGTAGCAATACCGCCACCAATAAATACGCCGCCGGTTGTTGCCAGATTCAGCGCCAGGTTACCGGCAAAGCTGCCCATGATCCGACAGAACTGAGTAAGCGCCGATAAACAGATCGCACACTGACCACTTAACGCCTGCTCAGTCACCTGAGCCGGATCGGTAATCGCCGGCTCCACGCCCTGATGCAATGCCAGGGCACGATAGATATTTAATAGTCCGCGTCCGGATAAAACGTCTTCGGCAGAGACTCTGTCCAATTCATTTTGCAGATGACGCCATACCACGATGTCGGTCTCATCCACCGGCGCAAAGTCAACATGGCCGCCTTCACCGTCAAGGGTTTTCCAGCCCTCAGCAGTGTGCATCATATGCTCAACACCTAAACCGGTGCCGGCACCAAATACGGCTACGTTGCCCTTATCAACTGAATGACCGGTACCAATCTGAATAAGCTGCTCATCGCCTAATACCGGCAGTGAATGAGCCACCGCGGTAAAATCGTTGATCACATGCAAATCATGCAGACTAAGCTGCTGCTTTAACGCACGCTGGGAGAAGGTCCAGCTATGATTTGTCATGGCAACTTCATCACCGGTAACCGGACAGGCAATGGCAATACAGCCAGCACTGAAGGTTTCACCGGTATCTGAGAAATACTGTTTCAGAGCAATATCAATACTGGCAAAGTCGTTACAAAGATACTTTTTGATATTGCTCAGGCCGCTTTCGCTTATCGTGGCAACACGAATGTTCGTGCCACCTACGTCTGCGACAAACCAGGCGCTCATACATTTTGCTCCTGCGTGTAAAACAGGGTGCAGGCACCCTCTTCTGCACCGGAGATAACACCACGCATACCGCCAAATAATTCGCGGCCCATGCCTTCGTGTTGCAGGGTCAGGTCGGCTACTGCTGCTGTACGTTGGGCGAGTGTTGCTTCGTCAACGTGCAGGGTCAGTGAACCGGTTTTAGTATCCAGTTCAATAATGTCGCCGGTTTCTACTTTTGACAGCAGACCGCCTAAAAAGGCTTCCGGGGTGACATGGATGGCAGCGGGTACTTTACCGGAAGCACCAGACATACGACCGTCGGTAACCAGCGCTACGTTGTAGCCGCGATCCTGCAGCACACCCAGTGGCGGGGTTAAGCGGTGCAGTTCCGGCATACCAATGGCCGCAGGGCCCTGGAAACGTACAACCACAATACAATCTTTATCCAGCTCGCCGGATTTAAACGCGGCATCCAGTTGATACTGATCTTCAAACACCACAGCCGGGGCTTTAAGCTGGCAATGGGGGTTGCGTAAAGCAGAGGTTTTAATCACCGCCCGACCCAGGTTACCTGACAATACATTCAGGCCGCCATCGGGTTTAAACGGCGCTTCAACACTGGCAAAAACTTCAGCATCGTGAGATTTAACCGGACCATCGCGCCAGGTCACTTCACCGTCTTCCAGTGCAGGTTCCTTGGTGTACAGATCCAGTCCATCACCGACGATGGTTTTCACATCATTATGAATAAGTCCGGCATCGAGTAACTGTTTAAACAGCAGTGCCATACCGCCAGCCGCCACAAAGTGGTTGATGTCGGCAGAGCCGTTCGGGTAAATCCGGGTTAACAGCGGTACCGCATTAGACAGTTCTGAGAAATCATCCCAGGTCACGATAATGCCAGCAGCGCGCGCTACCGCAATAAGGTGCATGGTGTGGTTGGTTGAACCACCGGTCGCCAGTAACGCTACGATACCGTTTACAATGGCCTTCTCGTCAACAATATGCCCAATTGGCGTATAGTTATCGCCCAGCGCGGTTAAACGGGTTACCTGACGTGAGGCTGCTTTGGTCAGCGCATCACGCATTTCAGTACCCGGATTAACAAAGGAAGAACCCGGTAAATGCAGGCCCATCATTTCTACCACTAACTGGTTACTGTTAGCCGTACCGTAGAAAGTACAGGTTCCGGCTGAGTGGTAAGACTGAGATTCTGCTTCGAGAAGTTTATCGCGACCGACTTTACCTTCGGCAAACGCCTGACGAACCCGGGCTTTTTCTTTATTTGGCAGACCGCTTGGCATTGGGCCTGCTGGTACGAAAATAGTTGGCAGGTGACCGAAGCTCAGCGAGCCCATTAGCAGTCCCGGGACAATTTTGTCACAGATACCCAGCATCATGGCACCATCGAACATGTTGTGAGACAAGGCTACGGCTGCCGCCTGGGCAATCACGTCACGGCTCATCAGGCTCAGTTCCATGCCAGGATTCCCCTGGGTAACGCCGTCGCACATGGCGGGCACACCGCCAGCAAACTGCGCCACACTGCCCACTTCTTTCACCGCATCCTTGATAATCTGAGGATAGGTTTCATAAGGCTGGTGAGCTGACAGCATATCGTTGTACGAGGAGACAATCGCGATATTGGCTTTTGTCATGCTGCGCAGATCTGATTTGTCACTGGTGTTACAGGCAGCAAATCCGTGCGCTAAGTTACCGCAAGACAACACACCACGGTGTGGACCCTGCCCCCGGGCACGCTCGATTTTTGCCAGATAGGCCTGTCGGCTGGCTTTACTGCGCTCAATAATGCGCTGCGTAACTTCGTTTACCTGTGTATTCATTAATGACTCCTACGGTGCCCATTTCAAGGTCACTTGTGCTGCGTTAATCACAGCAACAATTGGCTTTTCAGTGGCCGTGGCATTGGCAACTGCGTCTTCAAGTACCTGACGTTTTTTATCACCGGTCAGGTGTAGATAGATATTTCGGCTGGCAACAATCGCTGGCAACGTCAGCGACATGCGCTGGTGTGGAGCGGTAGTTGGCTGCGTGGCAATGCACACCCGGCCGCTGTTCATGGCCAGGCCATCTGCCAGTTGCTCACAGCACGGGAACAATGAAGCAGTGTGGCCATCTTCGCCCATGCCCAGGATCAGCACATCAAATGGCTGAGACATGGCAGCGAGTCGGCTTTCACAAGCAGTGGCCGCGTCGGTAGCATCGGCTTCTGCCGACTTCATTTCAATGAAGCGCGCCGCGCTGGCATTACCCACCAACAGATTTTCTTTTACCAGACGGGTGTTGCTGGCATCATTGCTCTGCTCAACCCAACGTTCATCCACTAAGGATACATCTACCTTAGCCCAGTCGATGTCTTTCTCGCTTAATGCCTTGAACAGCGGTAACGGCGTACGACCACCGCTAACCATCAGGCTCGCCCGACCGCGTTGAGCAATCCCCTCGGCAAGCTTTTCAGCAATTTCCGCGGCAAATTCCTCGTTCAGCGATTCAGCACTTTCATATAATGATTGTGTTAATGGCATAATTATTTTTTCTTTGTGATTTTGCTTTCGTACCAGCTGCGGTCTTCACGCGCCAGCAATCCAATGGAAGCAACAGGGCCCCAGGTACCCGCCTGATACGGCTCTGGCGGCTCATTACTGTTGCGCCATGCAGCCAGGATAGAATCTACCCAGGTCCAGGCTTGTTCAATCTCATCACGACGCACGAACAGCGCCTGATTACCCAGCATCACTTCCAGCAACAGTTTTTCGTAAGCATCCGGAATCCGGTCGTCAGAAAACTCTTCCGAGAAACTCAGGTTAAGTTTGGACTTTTGCAGATCCATAGAGCCTGAGCTGGTTAGTCCCGGTACCTTGTTCATTACGGTGATTTCGACACCTTCATCAGGCTGTAAACGTATAACCAGCTTATTAGGTGGTAGCGCACTGAAACTTTCAGTAAACAGGTTGTGCGGCTGACGCTTGAAGTAGATAACAACTTCAGACACCTTGGTAGGCAGACGTTTACCAGTGCGCAGATAAAACGGCACGCCGGCCCAGCGCCAGTTGTCGATTTCTGCTTTAATCGCTACAAAGGTTTCGGTTTTACTAACGGTATTAGCGTCGTCTTCTTCCAGATACCCGGGCACTTCCTTGCCTTTAACGAAACCGGCAGTGTACTGACCACGAACGGTCACATCGTTTACGTTGCTGGCATTAATTGGACGTAACGCTTTAAGAACTTTGAGTTTCTCATCACGAATGCTATCGGCGTTCAGGTTCGCAGGCGGCTCCATGGCAACCAGCGACAAAATTTGCAACAGGTGGTTTTGTACCATGTCACGCATTTGACCAGCATCATCGAAATAGCCCCAGCGCCCTTCAATACCGACTGACTCCGACACCGAAATCTGCACATGATCGATGCAGTTGTGATCCCAGTTAGTGGTAAAGATGGAGTTTGCAAAGCGCAATGCAATAAGGTTGAGCACCGTTTCTTTACCGAGGTAATGGTCGATGCGATAAATCTGAGTCTCGTTGAAATACTCTGCAACCTGTTCGTTAATGACCTTTGACGATTTCAGGTCATGACCGATGGGCTTTTCCAGTACCAGACGTACACTGGAATCAATAATGTTGCAGCCATGCAGACCACGACAAATGTCACCGTATATCGCCGGCGGCGTAGCCAGATAACACACCATGGTGCGGTCGGGGTTTACGTGTGGCTCCAGGGCAGCATAACTGGCGATATCTTTCATATCGATTTGCGCGTACGCCAGTCGGTCTTTAAATTTGCTCCAGGTATCTTCACATACCGTTTCACCAGAAAACTCAGCCAGAGCATTCTTAACTTCTTCTACATAATCTTCGGAACTGAGCTCTTGTCGAGCGACACCGACAATTGTTGTATCGGGATGCAACAACCCTGCTTTTTCGAGTTGATATAAAGACGGCAGTAGTTTGCGTCGAGAAAGGTCGCCTTTGGTACCAAACAACACAAAATCGCAGGCTTCAAAAGAACTATCCATCACCATGAATTTGGCCTTATTTCAATTTATACAGTCGGCTGCTGTGATACAGCATGCCATCGTGGTAATTTGTTGCCATATAGTTAACAACAAATGTAGTAAAATTACAACTTTTGTTTCGCATTTGAATTAACAAAATGTTTTCTTTCTACGTCATTGCCACATCGCAAGCCGGACGCGGACTTAATCGAATAAGTTTAGCTCAAATACAACCAAAGTAGTAATCATTTAAAATGCCCTCAAAGGGCCCTTTTACCTATTCATTTACCGGTTTGAACCGGTCTGATGTTTGATTCAGGGTTCTTCGCCTTTTACACTATATATGAAGCAATTAAGGCTAGTCCTCCTGTCACTCATCATACAATATTAACTTTCAGCTCTGCCGTTACCCGACAGCGAACCTGACATTTGATCACCCTGATGATTAATTTCGAGATGAAATACCGCAAATCATGTTAATAAATTACATTTTTCTTGTACGATCTTTCATATTCAGTAGTATAGCGCTTGGGAGAACACACTTTTCACACTCAGTGTTATTAAAAATAATATGAATATTCTAGAGAAAATCACACAGCACAAATCTGCGTTCAGTAAATCGGAGCGAAAGGTGGCAGAAGTGATACTGGCAAATCCTCAATCGGCGATCCATTCCAGTATAGCAACTCTGGCAAAAATGTCAGATGTCAGCGAGCCAACGGTTAATCGGTTCTGTCGTCGCCTTGACACCAAAGGCTTTCCGGATTTTAAACTGCACCTGGCGCAAAGCCTTGCCAACGGAACACCTTACGTTAACCGGCATGTAGACGAGAACGATGGCCCGGACGAATATACAAATAAGATATTTGAATCCACTATGGCGTCGCTGGAAGTCGCCCGCCAGTCAGTCTGTGTGAACACCGTAAACCGGGTCGTCGACCTGCTCACTCAGGCACAACGTATTTCTTTCTTTGGCCTGGGCGCATCAGCGTCAGTGGCACACGATGCACTGAATAAATTTTTCCGCTTCAATGTGCCGGTGGTTTACTTTGAAGATATTCTGATGCAACGCATGAGCTGCATGAACTGTAGCTCTGGTGACGTGGTTATGTTGTTTTCACACACCGGACGAACAAAAAGCCTGGTAGAAATTGCTCAGATTGCCAAAGCCAATGATGCCACAGTTGTCGGCATTACGTCGGCCGACAGTCCACTGGCTAATGAGTGTACCTATGTATTGTCGCTGGAAGTGCCTGAAGACACTGACATGTATATGCCCATGGCGTCGCGTATTGCTCAGCTAACCCTTATCGACGTGCTCGCTACCGGTTTTACCTTGCGTCGCGGCAATAAATTTCGTGAAAACCTCAAGCGCGTGAAAGATACTTTGCGTGGTTCGCGGTTTGAAAAGCGCGGCAACGATGCCTGATCGGTAACAGTGGGCAGGCTCACCTGCCCGCTTCTTATCAATTCCCGATAAATTTTTTATTTTTCAATCATTCCCTTCCATTCCCCGCACCAATGCGCTGCATCAGGGCCTGGCGGTTCATTTGTGTTACTTTTTATTGCCACAGCTGTTCAGACCATTATAAAGAATCTTTAATCAACCATTCACAATTTGGTCAAATTCGTCTACTATTTTGTAATTAAATTACGAAATAGATTTTCAGCTATACTTAATCACTGGTTGTCCCACATAAACTATTAACAAGCGATAACAGACATGACTAGAAGAACGAAAATCCTGGCTACACTAGGTCCTGCTACAGACACGCAAGAAAAAATTGAAGCGATTATTGCCGCCGGAGCAAACGTAGTACGCATGAATTTTTCCCATGGCCAGGCCGAAGATCACATTGAGCGCGCCAAGCGTGTCCGCGCTGCCGCCACTAAACTGGGTAAATACGTTGCTATTTTAGGCGACTTGCAAGGACCGAAGATCCGGGTTTCACGTTTTGCCAACGATAAAGTGTTCCTAACTGAAGGCGACCCGTTTGTACTGGATGCAGAACTGGATCGTGACGCCGGCAATGAACAACAGGTTGGTATTGATTATAAGGCACTGCCTGACGACGTCAGCCCGGGCGATATCCTGTTACTGGATGACGGTCGCATTCAGCTTCAGGTGACCGGCGTTGAGGGCCGTAAGGTACTCACTAAGGTAACGGTTGGCGGTAAACTGTCTAACAACAAAGGGATTAATCGTCTCGGTGGTGGTTTGTCAGCAGAAGCACTGACTGAAAAAGACAAGCGAGACATTCTGACTGCCGCTGAAATCGGCGTAGATTATCTGGCTGTTTCTTTCCCACGCAGCGGTGCAGATCTGAATTATGCCCGCGAACTGGCTGAAGCCGCTGGTTGTAAAGCCAAAATTTGCGCCAAGGTAGAACGTGCTGAGGCAGTGGCCACCGATGAAGCCATCGATGACATTATCAGTGCCTCTGACGCAGTAATGGTTGCCCGTGGTGATTTGGGTGTTGAAATTGGTGATGCCGAGCTGGTTGGTGTACAGAAAAAGCTGATCGCCCGCTCACGTCAGTTAAATAAAGTAGTCATTACTGCCACTCAGATGATGGAGTCGATGATTGAAAGCCCGATGCCTACTCGTGCAGAAGTGATGGACGTAGCGAACGCCGTACTCGATGGTACCGATGCCGTGATGCTGTCAGCAGAAACCGCCGCGGGCAGCTTTCCGGTAGAAACCGTTAAAGCAATGGCGCGGGTTTGTGAAGGTGCAGAAACCCACCCGAGCGTTAAAATCTCTAAACATCGTATGGACGAACTCTTTGGTTCAGTGCACGAGACTATTGCTTTATCAGCCGTTTATGCCGCTAACCACTTACCGGGTGTAAAGGCGATTGTGGGCTTAACAGAAAGTGGCAGCACGCCGCGTCTGATGTCGCGTATCACCACTACCCTGCCTATTGTTGCTATGTCACGTCACGAAGAAACGCTTAACCTGATGGCGTTATACCGTGGCGTAAAACCGGTTTTCTTTGACTCTCGCGACAGCGCACCAGGTGAGCTGCGTAAAGATGTCGTCGCTCTGCTGAAAGAGAAAAACCTGGTGGAGAACGGTGATATCGTGATCCTGACCCATGGTGACCGCATGGAAACCATCGGCGCCACTGACGCGATAAAAATTATCGTAGTTGAGTAAGACGAGTAAGACGAGCAATATGCTGATGCCGGAAACGCCAATGGCGTTTTCAGGCGTCGCTATTAACTCTACTCCGTAACCATCTAATCCCCTGCCCCGTAACATTTTCATCAATCACCAGAGCACCCGACAACCATTACTTCCCAACATATTCTTGCCAGTTACAGCTTAAGCGACTTGTTAGCGCTTGTAATTATCAACAAAAGTCACCCGCCACTGGCGCTGTCATAAAATTAAAGCCAATGCCCATGTAATTTTGCCTGCCATGCATGCTGTTACCGTGAAAAATTGCGACACATTTAGAAAGCATAACCAGCCTGCGCTTGGAAAATTACGCCAAAAACAGAATAAGCCATTGTTTAGATTGATGAATTACAACCTGGCATAGCACTCGCTTTATACATTATGACATTCCCCGTAATGGGGTCATTCATCAAATTGGAGTGTATTATGACACGACTTGCAAAACTCATTGCCTTAACGCTTTCTCTTACCACCGGCGCAGTTTCTTCGGTTTACGCAGCCCAGAAAGTGCAGGACAACGAAAAAGCAATAACTCAAATTCAGACTTCTGTTGAACAACAACAGTTTGATGACTCAACGTTAGAAAAATTTACCGTGGCGATGTATGCAGTACAAGATGTCGCGAAAGCGTTTGAGGTTAAATTACAGCAAGCGCAATCCACCGAAAAACAGCAACAACTGCAAACCAACGCACGTGAGGCGATGGTGGATGAAATAGAACAAGCGGGTCTTGAGGTAAAAACCTATACCACAATCGCTCAGCTGGTGCGTCAGGATGAAGCGCTGCGCCAACGTGTGATGAACATCGTTAACGACCAGGATAATAGCTAGGCTTTTCCCTTTGCAATGCGCCGCCTGTCGGCGGCGCTTTTTCTGTGTAAATGTCTGGGCCAGAGTGGCCGTTATGCAAATACCGTAAAGTAGTCTTGCGGTTCTAATGCTGGCTTAGGTCCGGCGTCCTGTGCTGGCGTACCCAGATATAAGAAGCCAACAATTTCGTTATCGGCAGACACACCCAGCCCTTCTTTTACAATATTGCAATGGGCATATTCGCCGGTGCGCCACATGCCCTGAAAGCCCTGGGCAACAGCCGCCATTTGCATGGCCATCGCCGCACAGCTGGCCGAGGCGAACTGTTCTACCTGAGGCACTTTTTCGTGCTCCTGATAGGCCGTTGTGATCACAATAATCATGGGCGCACGGGTGGGTAACTGCGGCGCGCGCTGAATTTCACGCTCCGTTTTATCATTATCAATAGCGGACTGCTCAAACAACGCACCGAGCTTGTTGAGCCCTTTGCCCTCACACACAATAAATCGCCATGGCTTAAGGGCCGCGTGATCCGGCGCTCGCAAAGCTGCGCGTTTAATATTATCCAACGCCTCACCGGCCGGTGCCGGCGAGGTTAATCGGGGCTGTGAGCGACGATTGATAACAAGATCCAGTGCATCCATAGTGCTCTCCTTCTGGCAAAATAATGAGTATACCCGTGCTGATACGGGCTATTTCACAAAAAGACCAGCATACTGACAAGTCGTTTTAGTGCAATCCCTGCAACATAATTTATTAGCGCTTAAAATGCCGCGCCAGATAATAATCAACACTCACATAACGTCCGCCACCAAAGCAAAACAGCACCATGAGCATAATGAAATACGTAGCGGCGAACTCTATCCCGTTATTCAGGATCACAAAGTTACCACTGGACGTCAGCCAGTCGATATAACCGTGCTCGTTGAGAATAGCCTTAGCTGCAGAGAGCTTCTCAGGGGCCGCCATCACCGACTCATTCGTTAACAGCGTACCATCGGCCAGCCAGCTGCCGGCATCGGCGATGGCAGGCCATCCGTGCTGCCAGTGTACGGTAATCATGGCCACCATCATGGTAATCATTAACGGAATGGCGGTTAACCGGGTGGCAAAGCCAAACACCAGAAACACAGCTCCAATAAACTCACTTAGTGCAGCCAGTCCGGCCATCAGGAATGGCAGCGGTAAGCCCAACCCGTAATCCGGATTACCAAACCAGTCTACCGTGCTCTCAAAATTAACCAGTTTCTGCCAGCCCGCCTGCGCCATCACCGGAGCCAGGTATAACCTTGTCAGTAGCAAGGGAATACCGCTCAGGGATGCCGCCATCCCATTTAATTTAGTATTTAACTTACGGATAATTGCGCTCACTACGGTTTACCTCAATAATGCGAATTACGATAAAGACCGTGAGTTAAGGTTATTTCTTTCAATCAATGAGCCGTTTTTCTCAGTTAATGCAACAAGGCCAGCGTAAGGTAAATTACAGGCAACGTCAGGGGCGCTTGCTGATGACTCTGTCTGATGAACAGCACAAAGCCATCGCGAAATTACTACAACACTGGTTGGATGGCAGTACTTCACCATCTACAAAAGAGAATGCCGGCAAAAAGCGTCAGAGATAACGGCAATAACATTTCATTACAAAATTAACTCGCGATAATTTTTTGAATCGATAACATTAGACTGTTGTGTAAATTAGGTAAGTAGTCAATATGGCCGAAAAAAGTAAAAGCTGGACCAAAGCTCTGTTTGTGGGGTTATGGACCGCCCTGAATTTTTGTCGAAAATTATTTTTCAATGTTGTGTTTCTGGTCATTATTATCGGTATTATCGCCGTTGCCAGTCGCGAAGAAAGTGTTCCTCAGGTAACGCCCGGCAGTGCCCTGATGCTTACCCTGAATGGCGCTTTGGTAATTCAGAAAACGGCCGTCGACCCGGTCTCGGAGTTTCTTCAGGAAGCCTTTGATGAAGAGCCTGATAACCCGGAAGTACTGGTTCGCGATGTGGTTAAAGTGTTAGAAAACGCCAAAGCGGACAATCGTATTAAGGCCGTGGTGCTGAACCTGCAAGGGTTTCAAGGCGGCGGTCTGGATAAATTGCGTACCGTAGCCAGGGCCATCGACGACTTTAAAACGTCTGAAAAGCCCGTGATTGCAGTAGGCGACTATTACACCCAGGCGCAGTATTATCTGGCAGCCCATGCAGACAAAGTGTATCTCAACCCTATTGGCGGCGTGTCTATAGACGGCTATGCCAACTACGGCATGTATCTCAAACGCGCGCTGGAAAAGCTTAAAGTCAATATGCACATATTCCGGGTGGGCACCTTTAAGTCAGCCGTTGAACCCTATATTCGCGAAGACATGTCTGACGCGGCCAAGGAAATGAACGAGCGTTGGCTTAATCAGTATTGGCAACAATACAAAGCGGATGTGGCAGCGGCCCGCGGCGTAGACATCAACAACTTTGATGAAACGCTGCAGGAGATGCTGGATAACTTTGAGCAGGCCGGTGGCAACTCGGCGCAATACGCTATTCAGAAAGGCTGGGTAGACGAAGTGAAAACCCGCGAAGAAATTCGCCAGGAAATCATTGCACTGGTGGGTAAGGATGATAACCGGGCTGGTTTCAAACTCACCTCCTACCGTAATTACAACCGGGTTATCAATCCGCCAATGCCGATGGCAATGCGCCAGGGCGATAAAATTGCAGTAGTGGTGGCTAAAGGTACCATCATGGACGGTGAACAACGAGCCGGTAATATTGGTGGTAACAGCACCGCTGAATTGCTTCGTCAGGCCCGTCTTGATGATCAGGTTAAAGCGGTAGTCTTACAGGTAGACTCCCCCGGCGGCAGCGCATCAGCTTCGGAAATTATTCGTCAGGAAGTGCTCAACCTGCGCAGTGCCGGTAAGCCTGTCGTCGCCTCTATGAATACTTATGCGGCTTCCGGTGGGTATTGGATTTCTGCCTCTGCCGACAAGATTTTCGCCAGCCCAAGTACCATTACGGGTTCCATTGGTGTGTTCGCGGCCTTAGCAACCTTTGAAGATGTGGCCGACTATATTGGTGTGGATACCGACGGCGTAGCAACCACTGAAATGGCCGGATTTTCAACCCTGCGCGGTATTGATCCGATGTATAAGCAGATTATTCAGCGCAGCATCGAAAGTAAGTACAGTGAATTTTTAACGCTGGTTGCCAGCGAGCGCGGTATGGATGTCAGTGCGGTAGATGAAATCGCCCAGGGCCGGGTGTGGATTGGTACCGATGCACTGGATATCGGCCTGGTGGATGAACTGGGTACGCTGGAAAATGCCGTTACAGCGGCGGCGGAACTGGCCGGTGTAAACGATTACGATACCGTTTACGTTACCCGTAAGCTGTCTGAAAAAGAACTGTTCTGGAAGGAGTTTTTTGGTCAGGCTGTGATTTATGGCCTCAAGCTCAATCTGATTGACAGCAATAATGTTTTAACCGGGTTGGTCCGCGAAACGATGGCCCAGGTTGATCTGATTTCATCGCTCAACGATCCACAGAACATTTACACCCTCTGTGTGCGCTGCCGGGTGATGGATAACCATTGATATCCGCCAGCGATAAGCAGTTACTCAATGACCGTCTCGAGGCGTTATACCTCGAGGCGGATAGCTATTTCAGGCGAACGTTCGTACGCCCCACTCTGACCTTCAGACGCAGTGGCCGCCATGCAGGCACCGCGTTTTTGCAGCAAAACCGGATAAATCTTCATCCGGTATTGTTTGCTCACAATCAGCAAGCTTACTCTTCCGACGTGCTGCCCCATGAGGTCAGCCACCTGTTGGTTTATCAGTTGTACGGGCGGGTAAAACCCCACGGTAAGGAATGGCAGGCCATGATGCAGGAGGTGTTTAACTGCGCTCCCGAAACCCGCCATGAATTTGATTTATCACCGCTGAATATTCCCAGCGTACGCTATCGCTGTGGCTGTGGAGACGTTGAGTTGAGTATCCGCCGGCATAACGCCGTGGTACGCGGCCAGCGGCAGTATCAGTGCCGCCAGTGCAGGCAGGTTCTATGCAGATTGGAATTAAACCGGCAGCTTAAAACCACTGGCGGGTAAAGGCTTTGTCTAAATCTTCGAATGCGGTTTTCAGTAAACGCGCTAGCTCGCGGTAACGGGGCTCATGCTTTGGTTTTTGTACTGAACACCCCTGATCACGCATTTTGGTTAACACTTCCTGATACCAATGGCTCAATTGCGGTGGCAGTTTCTCGTTAGAGCGTTTGCCTAACCACAGTAACCCCTGCATAGGCATACTCAGAAAGAATGCGCCCACAGCAAGTGCCTGAGGCAAATAGTCGGTTCCGAGGGTATTAAGCAAGGTGGCGCAGGCTAAAACGGCCACTGGCGGCATAAAGCGCACTGCAAACCGGGTAGCGGCCACTACCCTGCAATCCGGGAACAAGGTGTACAGCTCGCGACGTAAGGGCCAGGTTTTCATGTATTCCTGACCATCTTTAAGCATGTTGGTAACTGACTGGGCCATAGTGAACCTCGTAAGTGGAAACCGCGGATTTTGGTGGCTTTACCGTAGCAAGACCTGGTGCCTGTTTACTAATAATAGTCCGGAATGTCGAAAATGGTTTATTTAACCGTGAATTTCCGCACTGCTTTTAAGATAATATCACACCCGGGTATTGAAAGTATTCGATTCGACCGCACAATGACTCATAATAACTTATGATTGCAGGGTGACAGGTAATCTGTAGCATACGCAACTGCGTATAAGTGCCAGTTTAATTCGGTGCACTGATATTACAAAGACTCTTTCACCCAACGCATTAACCAATACGATGTGCTTGTCGCGTACTGCTGCGTCAGGCGTTAACTGGAGAAAAACATGGCAGAAAGCAGACACGTTCGTCTACTCATTCTTGGTTCTGGCCCGGCTGGTTACACCGCCGCTGTTTATGCAGCCCGTGCAAACCTGTCCCCGACACTGATTACAGGTATGCAACAGGGTGGACAGCTAACCACTACCACCGAAGTAGAGAACTGGCCTGGCGATCCGGAAGGTCTTACCGGCCCTGATTTAATGGTTCGTATGCAACAACATGCCGAGAAGTTCAATACCGATATCATTTTTGACCATATCAACAAGACTGATTTAAGCAAGCGTCCGTTTACGCTGTACGGTGATAGCGGCACCTACACTTGCGATGCCCTGATTATTGCCACTGGAGCATCGGCTAAATACCTTGGCATGCCTTCTGAACAGGCATTTATGGGTAAAGGCGTTTCTGCTTGTGCAACCTGTGACGGATTTTTCTATCGCAATCAAAAAGTAGCGGTTATTGGCGGCGGTAACACCGCGGTTGAAGAAGCCCTGTACCTGTCTAACATCGCTTCAGAAGTGCATGTGATTCACCGCCGCGACAGCTTCCGCAGTGAAAAAATTCTGGCTGACCGTCTGTTGGATAAAGCGGAAAATGGCAACGTAGTACTACACCTTAACCGTACCCTCGACGAAGTCCTTGGCGACGAGATGGGCGTCACCGGCGTGCGCATCAAAGCAACCGACTCTGATGCGACTGAAGACCTCGACGTAATGGGCCTGTTTGTTGCCATTGGCCACAAGCCTAACACCGACATTTTCGACGGTGAGCTGGATATGAAAGACGGTTACATCACAGTAAACAGCGGTACTAACGGGATGGCTACACAAACCAGCGTACCCGGTGTATTTGCTGCGGGTGATGTGTCTGATCATATCTACCGCCAGGCTATCACATCAGCCGGCACCGGTTGTATGGCAGCACTGGATGCGGAGCGTTTCCTGGACGCTCAGGAGTAATCCTGACGACTGGCGGTGGCTGGATAGCCGCCGTCAGGCATGCTCACAGCATGATTACCCTGCCCTATTTAGACCCTGACAGCCCTTTTCCTCCGGTCGAACATGCACTGGATGAGCCCAATGGCTTACTCGCTTACGGCGCCGACTTATCGCCAGGCAGATTATTGACCGCTTACAGTCAGGGAATATTCCCCTGGTTCAGTGAAGGCGAACCATTGTTGTGGTGGAGCCCTTCTCCGCGCGCGATTATCCCGCTCGACACGTTTCGCGCCAGCTCAAGCCTGCGTAAACTGATGCGCAAACAAACCTACCGGGTGACCCTGAATAAAGACTTTGCCGCCGTCATAGACCAATGCGCCCATATCCCACGCATTCAGTATGGCCAGACATCCACCTGGATCACTGCGGAGATGATCGCCGCTTATCAATCGTTGCACGAACTGGGCCTGGCCCATTCTGTTGAAGTCTGGAAAGATGATGAACTGGTAGGTGGTCTATACGGCGTGGCCGTTGGCAGAGTATTTTGCGGCGAGTCAATGTTTCACCGCCTGCCCAATACCTCAAAACTCGCTCTGGCGTTTCTGGTGAAGCACATGCAGTGTCATGGCGGCGATTTTATTGACTGTCAGATGCCTACCGAGCACCTGATGAGCCTGGGGGCTATCAGTATTGAACGGGAAGCCTTTATCTCGCGATTGTCGCGCAATAACCAAACACTTGATCAGGACGGTTATATTTGTTCAGATTATCAACGTACCTGGTGCGCTCAAGACTTAAGTGAATAACCCCATGAAATTTGGCATTACCCAAACATTCGACTGCAGTTACCTGCCTGATCAAGAAGAGCAGTTGCTGGTGTATGTGGGCAGCCATACTGATTGTGCAGTGCACTATCCGCAGCTTATACAAGCCGGATTCAGACGCAGCGGCGACCAGGTGTACCGCCCCTATTGCCAGCAGTGTACAGCCTGTCACTCTATCCGCCTGCCGGTGGCCGAGTTTACGCCGTCACGTAGTCAGCGACGATTACTCAATAAAAATAAATCATTAACCACCCGCACCGCCTCTCACACCAACGCGGCGTATTACCCGCTGTACGAACGCTACATCACCGAGCGTCACGCAGACGGTACCATGTACCCGCCAAATCCAGCGCAATTTGAAAGCTTTCTGACCTGTGAATGGAACTCGCCGCTATTCGTAGAGGCCTACGATGGTGACAAGCTGATTGCGGTAGCGGTAACCGATATTATCGATAGCAACGACAATATTGACGGCTTTTCAGCCATGTACACGTTCTACGACCCGGATTACCACCATCGTTCTTTGGGTACCTGGATGATCCTGCAGCAAATTTATCATACGCAGGCGCAAAACAGGCACTATCTGTATTTGGGCTATCAGATTGATGATTGCAATAAAATGAACTACAAAAACCGCTTTTTACCCCACGAACGGTATATCAATCATCAGTGGCAGCGCTTTGAAAATGCACAACAGGTGACAGAGATCGCTGACCGTCAGAACGATTTGCTGATCGATTTTCTCCGCTAGCCACAGCAATTAGCTAATAAGCTTATTTAATCCTTTACTTATATCTATGAATTGGTTAATGTCTGCGCGGCGAAAAATTTGTGATTAATTGAGGTTATTGCTTTAGATGGCGAAAGAAGATTGTATTGAAATGGAAGGTACGGTACTGGATACCCTGCCGAATACCATGTTCCGTGTTGAATTAGAAAACGGTCACGTAGTGACTGCGCATATCTCTGGGAAAATGCGTAAAAACTATATCCGCATTCTGACCGGCGACAAAGTAACTGTGGAAATGACACCCTATGACCTGACTAAAGGTCGTATTGTCTATCGTGCTCGTTAATTCATTCCGGCATACGCCAGCTTACGCGATAATGTGATAAGCATAAAAAAACCCGAACCAAGTGTTCGGGTTTTTTGTTAGAGGCTGATAATTCAAGATTTAGTCACTGGACTCAGTCGCCGATTCAGGCTGGTCTTCAGAATTATAAACAAACACCAGTTTATCATCTTCCAAATCGACTCTGACATCACCACCGTTGCTTAACTTACCAAACAACAACTCGTTAGCCAGTTCTTTCTTGAGTGACTCCTGAATAAGCCGTGACATAGGACGCGCGCCCATGGACTTGTCGTAGCCTTTTTCGGCCAGGTGCGCCCTTGCCGCAGGTGATACTTCAAGGGACACGCCTTTAGTATCTAATTGCGCCTGAAGCTCAATAATAAACTTATCGACCACCTGCAGAATGACATCCGTATCCAGATGATTAAACCAGATAATCGAATCGAGACGGTTTCTGAATTCCGGTGAAAAGATCTTATTAATTTCGCTCATGGCATCGTGACTGTGATCCTGCTGTTTGAAGCCAATCGACGTACGGATGGTTTCCTGTACACCAGCGTTGGTTGTCATCACCAGCACCACGTTTCTGAAGTCCACTTTACGCCCGTTGTTATCGGTTAGCGTACCGTGGTCCATGACCTGCAGCAGAATATTATAAATATCGCTGTGCGCTTTCTCGATTTCATCCAGCAGGACCACTGAATACGGGTGTTTGATTACCGCATCAGTCAACAGCCCACCCTGGTCGAACCCCACATAGCCAGGAGGCGCCCCTATCAGGCGGCTTACTGCGTGACGCTCCATGTACTCAGACATATCAAAACGCACCAGTTCAACGCCCATAATTTTGGCTAACTGCTGTGTGACCTCGGTTTTACCCACGCCAGTAGGACCGGCGAACAGGAATGACCCAATAGGTTTCTCTTCGGTACCAAGACCCGCGCGGGACAGGTGAATCGCATCAGACAGCGACTCAATGGCTTTGTCCTGACCGAACACTACCATTTTCAGGTTGCGGCCCAGGTTCTTAAGCACTTCTTTGTCTGACGCAGACACCGATTTTTCCGGAATACGCGCCATCTTGGCGATGATCTGCTCAATCTCACCAACGTTGATCACTTTCTTACGCTTAGACTGGGGTAACAGGCGCTGGCTGGCACCGGCTTCGTCCATAACGTCGATAGCTTTGTCGGGTAAGTGACGCTCATTAATGTATTTTGCCGACAACTCTGCCGCTGCCTGCAGGGCCTTTTGCGTGAAGCGTACGCTGTGATGCTCTTCATAGCGCGACTTCAGCCCCTGAAGGATCTTCGTGGTATCGGTCACACTTGGCTCGGCCACATCAACTTTCTGGAAGCGACGTGCCAGCGCCCGATCTTTTTCGAATATGCCCTGATATTCCTGATAAGTGGTTGAACCGATACAACGTAACTCGCCTGAGCTCAGTTTTGGTTTGAGCAGGTTAGAGGCATCCATCACACCACCTGATGCCGCACCGGCTCCAATAATGGTGTGGATCTCATCAATAAACAGGATCGCGTTTTTATCCCGGGAGAGCTCTTTTAAAATGCCTTTCAGACGTTTTTCAAAGTCTCCACGGTATTTGGTACCGGCCAGTAAGCCACCCAAGTCCAGAGAGTAAACGGTACACTCTTCAATGACTTCAGGTACTTGATTTTCAACGATACGATACGCCAGGCCTTCGGCAATCGCCGTTTTACCTACGCCGGCTTCACCCACCAATAGCGGGTTATTTTTGCGGCGTCGACATAAAATCTGTATGGTCCGCTCCAGTTCGGTATCACGGCCGATTAACGGGTCGATTTTACCTTCCTGCGCCTGACGGTTAAGATTGGTAGCATATTTAGCCAGTGCCGAGCCGGATTCATCGCCTTCGGCTGTTTCTTCACTGGCTTCATTGGATTCAGGCGCTTCGTCTTCGGCCTTACTCACGCCATGGCTAATAAAGTTAACCACGTCGAGGCGGGTCACATCCGACTTTTTGAGGATATAAACGGCCTGACTTTCCTGTTCGCTGAAAATGGCAACCAGCACATTAGCACCGGTGACTTCTTCTTTACCTGACGACTGTACGTGGAAGACGGCGCGTTGCAATACGCGTTGAAATCCTAACGTAGGCTGGGTTTCGCGATCGCTCGCCTGGTCGTCCAGGATTAACGGTGTGGTGTCCTTCACAAACTCGACCAGTTCGCCACGGATATTATCTATATCCGCGCCACAGGCCTTGAGGGCTTCCTGAGCAGCCGGATTATCTAACAAGGCCAACAGCAAGTGTTCCACCGTCATAAATTCATGACGATGCTCTCTCGCGAATACAAAAGCCTCGTTTAACGTCTGCTCTAATTCTTTATTCAGCATATACATTGCCCCTGTTAGGTTTATAACTCACGCCTGTTCCATCGTACACATCAACGGGTGTTGATGCTTGCGGGCATATTGATTGACCTGCATGACTTTCGTTTCTGCTATCTCAGCAGTATAAATGCCACATACAGCCTTGCCCCGATAATGAACAGTCAGCATCAGTTGGTTTGCTTTTTCAGCATCCATCCGGAAAAAACGCATCAGAATTTCTACTACGAAATCCATTGGCGTGTAGTCATCGTTATTCAATAGGACCTTATACATCGGAGGCGGTTCAGTCTTCTTCCTCTCCTGCTCGAGTAGCCGTTCCTTATCGATACTAATGGCGTTACCTTTACTCATAATTTAATCATAGTGCGTCTGCAAGCAATTTATTATCTTTTTTACCATTAATTTGTTCGGAAAAAAATAAAATGCACTTGCATAATGCGGTCAAAATATCTACAGTTTTAATATGTTTTGTGAGTGACGCACAAGACTAGCTGTCCCATGCCTTAATTGTATTGTGGGGGCAGTTTCCCGTGAGTTCAAGGATTAAGAGGAAGTCGATGTATGGCGGTTGGCAAAGTTAAATGGTTTAACAACGCGAAAGGGTTTGGATTTATTGTGCCCGAGGAAGGTGGCGAAGACATTTTTGCTCACTACTCAACAATACAAATGGAAGGCTATCGATCGTTAAAAGCCGGTCAGGAAGTAACCTACGAGGTTCAGCAAGGCCCCAAAGGCTTGCATGCCGAGAACATAGGTATTGTCGAAGACGAAGAGCGTTAACGCACTCCACTGAAATAGATTAAGTAACAAGCCTTACCCGGTACATCGAGTAAGGCTTGTTTATGTAACCACTAAAAGTCAGTTTCCCTATCTCCGCCCCATTATCCCCTGCGGTTTGTTTTTTGTTGTCTTATAGCGATCGAAATAAGCAACTGTTTATCTGATTACGTTCAAACCTGGCTCAGTAGAAAAATTCAGTCAGTCCTTCTCCTACTCTCACTTTTTCTGCTACTGGTCAAAAGCGGACGTTTCCACAAAGGCCATCAAACTCACTCTAGAACTAAAAATTTTGCTAAAGCGGACATCACGCCGCCATAAGGGGCGGCCAACGCGTAGTTGCTTTTGTGTTATAAGGGAGCGCAGCGACAACACAAAAGCAACGGAGTGTTGGACGTCCCACTTGATGGCTTTGTTAGGCATTTTTTGAGCCGACTAAAACGGGTTGAAAAAATACATTGTCTAAACGCTCAACACGCTCGAAACCCGCCTCCCTCATAAGCTCCAACATTTTATTTGTTGATATTGCATAGTAGCGTGAGCGCATAACTTGAGAATTAGGCTTTAAACTCTTCATGTTATCTTCTACGAAGTACATCGAAACCGTATATTGTTCCCCATCGAAGTCCCAAACTTGCCATATAAGATACCTAATATTGCCTATTTCACGGACTCCATACGGTTTTAGGATACCCTTACCCCTAGGCTCTTTAGCGTAATCACGCATAGTGATAATACAACTGCCACCAAGCCGAAGCCGAGACTTCATAGCTTTTAAGGCAGAAAGGATTTCTTCATCACTAAGAAGGTGGGGAATAGAATTGTCTGCACAAACAACAGCATCATAGTTTTCGACATGGTGAGCTTCAATATCAAGCATATCGCATACCGAAAAATCTATTTCACACCCACGACTTTGAGCTTCAAAGCGTGCTCGTTCTATAGCACCAGAAGATAAGTCGGAGGCAGTAACATCAAAACCCTCTAAAGAAAGACCAATGCTTTGAGTTCCAATACCACAAGCTACATCTAGAATTTTTCGATTGCTACCTATCACCTTTTTATCAATGATCTCACGGAGTTGCGATCCTTGAGTTTCGACGCTTGACTCCCAATTTTCATAGATTAAGTGATAGAACGGTGATAATTGATTATAGAAATCTGACATGTTCATTCTCTAATTGCCTAACACCCGCATAACGGGCAGAAATATGTAGGCTAAAATAACAAGCGAAGCGCAGGGAGCCTACGTATATTTGTCCCACGCGAGCGAAGCGAGTGTTTATGCGCTTGTTAGGTGCACACTATTACAACCTTTCATCTGAACGTCTATTTTCATTTAATACTTTATCAATCCAATTTTCGAAAGATGACACTCTGACAAAAACTGCAACTGAGTTATATTTTCCGGAGACAAATTGATTTAACGGAGAGTCTATTTCAACCCAACTAGCTAAACCTACTAACACAGGTATATCATCTTCAAATATTACGGCAGGACCTCCGCTGTCCCCTGCGCCTATAGTACCCTCTAATGGCAATGCAGTTTCGTCTGCATCAAATTTAAACCTGATCCAGCGTTCATCAACTTCAGTGATAACATTATTATAATAATTAAGCTGTCTGAATCTTTGGGTCGGTGCCAACTCTGTAAATGGTTGTCGAAACCAGTTATAAGCTCTTTCTAAAAAACCTGCATTTTTTGTTTCTCTTATTTCTCCAATTAAACCATTACCAACGGCCCCCTTGCCGTATACAGTGACTTGAAGACCTAGCTCAGTTTTTCCAGAAAAAATTGTAATTGGATTAATATGAGTTACAGAATTGGTAAGTTTTATTAACGCTATATCGCTATGATTATTCAAAAAGTCCATCAGCGGTTGAGGATTACTATCTCCCCAGTCAGTTTGGTCTTGCACATATTCAGGGTGGAACACAATTTTTTCGATTCTATTTTCGATACCACCTACTTCTAGAGGCTTTCCAAGGTAATCGTAATAAAACGTATAAATCACATGTGCTGGGGCTAGCAACCAATTTTTATCTATTAAAACAGCAGTTCCTTCAAAAGGCATATCTACATAGTATTCTGGAGGACTTTCTAGTTCGTATAGTTCCGACTTAATATCATGCCGTTTAACAACAGCATGCGAATTAAAAGCAATCATCAACAGAAAAATAGTAATTTTTTTCATCAGACATCCTTATCAATAATGACAAAAAGGTTGAGCTTTTGAGCTTACCGGTCCCTTGTACCTAACTTTTAAATATGGGGCACGAACAGGCAGGCTATAATGGCGAAGCCGCCTGCCTGTTTGTGTCCCAGCCCGCCTGCGGGCGACATAATCTTTTTTTGTTAGCAGTCATTGCTTAAACCGCCACTTAAGCTTTTTAATAATCGAAGAAGACTAATAGTAAGTAATACGACAGCTGCTGATGGGGAGTAAACCACTAACAACTCTGTTAAAGACACAGTATCGTTATGCTGATAGCTATACTCTGATACGACGCCTGATAGGACACTCAGAACCAGCACAGCTACGCAAGAATAGACAAACACGCGAGACTCTTTGGAATTAATACGACGATTTAATTTAATTGAGCTTACTAACAAAGCGATGAAACAAGCACAGATGACGAAAGCATCTAAGGCGTAAAAAAGAAACTCCAGTAAAGTAAAACCATACATTTCATATATTACTTCTTCAAAAAATTCCATTTAACTAAATCCTAAGACCTGACTGCTAACACTCAATTAAGCGGCGCTGCCTGCTCTTGGCAGAGTCCGCTTAAATTGCTTGTTAGATGCCATCTCTAAAGATGAGCAATACATTTAAT